>ERZ791667.21-NODE-21-length-127467-cov-7.23355_pt1 | contig 127467 bp, 105 predicted proteins | sample MGYA00509959_ERZ791667 | MGnify/ENA primary metagenome ERZ791667 (study PRJEB30046, sample SAMN00715196) | human gut metagenome | study: EMG produced TPA metagenomics assembly of the A metagenome-wide association study of gut microbiota in type 2... | reverse complement strand
TGCTCACGCCGATGGTACTGCACACCCGTGGGAGAGTAGGTAGCCGCCACTTTTAACAGATGAATCCCTTCAGAGAGCAATCTCCGGAGGGATTCTTTTTTTGTATCTTTGCATAAAAAACAGATAACGGAAAACGATGAACAGATACTTTATTGATTTGGCGTATGACGGCACAGCCTATCACGGCTGGCAGATCCAACCGAACGGAAGCAGTGTACAGGAAACCTTACAGAAGGCTTTATCCACGATTTTGCGAAAAGAGATTTCTGTGGTAGGAGCCGGAAGAACAGATACCGGTGTGCATGCTTCGATGATGACGGCACATTTTGATTTTGACACGGAGCTGGATGCACAGCGTTTGGCTGATAAACTGAACCGTCTGCTTCCTCCGGATATCGGCATTCACCGCATCCGGCAAGTACGTCCCGATGCACATGCACGTTTCGATGCTACGGCGCGTACATATCACTATTTTGTGCATCTGGGAAAGAATCCGTTTCTGCGGCATTATTCCTGTCGCCTGTATCAGGCATTGGATTTTGAAAAGATGAACCGTGCGGCCAAGATCCTTTTTGAGTACACGGATTTTACAAGCTTCAGCAAGACTCATACCGACACAAAGACAAACAACTGCAAGATTATGAAAGCAGAATGGCAGCAGATGCCGGACGGTGCCTGGCGTTTCGAGATTCAGGCAGACCGTTTCCTGCGCAATATGGTGCGTGCCGTAGTCGGAACACTGGTTGAAGTTGGGCGCGGAAAAATGGATGAGCATGGTTTCCGTCAGGTGATTGAAGGGAAAGACCGTTGCCGTGCCGGTGAATCCATGCCCGGCAATGCCTTGTTCCTGGTGGATGTGTCCTATCCGGAAAGTTTGTTTCAATTAGATAAGGAAGGAGAGCAGGATGGAAAATAATGCAGTATGGCTGATGGGCGCCTTTACTTCGGCCGCCCTTTTGGGATTTTACGATGTGTTCAAAAAGAAATCGTTGCGCAACAATGCCGTAGTTCCGGTGTTGTTTCTGAATACCCTGTTTTGCAGTCTCATTTTTCTGCCCCTGATACTTTTGTCGCGCAGTGGAGCCTTGCAGAGTGATTCGTTGCTTTATATTCCTACTGCCGGTTGGGACGTACAGAAATACATTCTGCTGAAATCTCTGATTGTATTATCTTCGTGGATATTCGGTTATTTTGGCATCAAGCATTTGCCGATTACCTTGGTGGGTCCGATTAACGCCACCCGTCCGGTGCTGGTGCTGTTGGGAGCGATGCTGATTTATGGCGAGGTGCTCAACGTACATCAGTGGATCGGTGTTTTGCTGGCCATGCTTTCACTCTTTCTGTTGGGCCGTAGCGGCAAACGCGAAGGAATAGACTTTACGCACAACCGTTGGGTGTTCTTCATTGCTCTGGCTGCTTTGTTGGGAGCTGCGAGCGGACTGTATGATAAATTCCTGATGGCTGCTCCCGAGGCAGGAGGTGTCGGACTGGATCGTATGGTTGTTCAGAGCTATTATAACATCTATCAGTGCATCCTGATGGGCATAATGCTTCTGCTGCTGTGGTTCCCGAAACGGAAACAGACCACTCTCTTCCGTTGGGACTGGTGCATTCTGCTGATCTCTGTTTTTCTTTGTGCGGCCGACTTTGTGTATTTCTATGCTTTGAGTATGGAAGGAGCGATGATTTCCATTGTATCTATGATCCGCAGAGGAAGCGTGCTTGTTTCGTTCCTGTTTGGAGCCATGGTTTTCCGCGAAAAGAATTTACGGAGCAAAGCCTTCGATTTGCTGCTGGTGCTGCTCGGCATGCTGTTCCTCTATTGGGGCTCGCGATAAGTGAATAGATGTTATAAGCCGGAGAGCGGTGTTCCGTTCCCCGAAAAAAATCATTAAGTTTGCATCAGATTAGCCAAGATAGCAACATTTATTATTATAACGATTAGATAGGATCATGAAAAGATTTTTTTTATTCCTGTTCGTATGCGGCGCTTTGTTACCGGTACAGGCGCAGAAAATGCGGGATGTATTTGCACACATGCCAGACAGCGTATTGAATCTGCTGACCGAGTATAATCGTCTGGATTGCATAGATTTTATTGAAAACGGGCAGGAAGCCAAGGTCAGAAACCGTCTGGACGGCTTTTCTGTGCTGCAGAAGCTTACGGACAATTATCTGAAGTTGCAGCTGACTGCTTCTATGGAAGTGGAGATGAAGCTGCTGAGCGGAGCCGATTCCTTGGAATATATTGCCTTGTCGAAAACATTCAGCGCGCCGGCCAAGAGCAGCTTGGTGTCCCTTTATACGCTGGACTGGAAGAAGCTTCCTTTGGAGCGCTATCTCAAAGCTCCTGCTTTTGATGCTTTCTGGAAACAGTCTGCTTCCATGACTCCGGCCGAAGCAGATACTCTGGCAGCCTTGAAGCAAAAGATGGATTTACGACTGACAACGGCTTCTTTCTCCGACAGCGATGAAAGCCTGACTTTCCGGCTTCAGCCTGTGCAGCTGGAAAAGGAAGATTCCGTTAAGGTAAGCCGGCAGATTCAGCCGCTGGTATATGAGTGGAACCGCAAACAGTTTGTGCTTCCGGCAGACAAGGAATAATCTTTTTCCTTTGCCATTCTGCCATTCCGAAGCGGGCTTTCCGGAACACTTTTTTCGAAAAATGTCCTAAAAATATTTTTGGTGAATGCGCTCTCCGATGAACGCTTTCATTTTGTTTTTCGGTGCAGATTTTTCTTTTTTAGATATACGTAAAAATAAGAGAAATGCCTCTTTTTTTACGTATATTTTTTGTAATATTGTATCATCAAAACTTAAAAAGAAGAACAGATGAAATACAATTTTGACGAAGTGATTCCGCGTCGTGGAACAAATTCCATCAAATGGGATACTGACTGTTGTGCAGATATGCTGCCTATGTGGATTGCCGATATGGATTTCCGTTTGGCACCGAAGATCAAAGAAGCTGTGAGCCGTCGTCTGGAGCAGGGTGTGTTTGGCTATGCCCATATTCCGGATGCGTTTTATGATGCCATCATCCATTGGTTCGACCGCCGTCATCAGGTCCGTATCGAGCGCGAATGGATTCTCTATACCATTGGAGTCGTACCGGCTCTGGCAGCAGTGGTTACAGCCCTGACCCAGCCGGGAGACGGAGTGCTGATTCAGCCGCCGGTATACAATCATTTCTTTAGCTGTATCGAAGGCAATAACCGCCGTTTGGTTACTAATCCGCTGCACTATGAAAACGGCCGTTATTCCATAGATTGGGAGGACCTCGAAAAGAAGGCTGCCGATCCTACGGTGAAGCTGATGATTATCTGCAACCCTCACAATCCGGCCGGACGCGTATGGACACGCGAAGAACTGCTTCGCATGGGCGAGATCTGTCTGCGTCATCATGTATATATCATTTCTGACGAAATTCATTGCGAGCTGGTGCCTCCGGGATTCACCTACACGCCGTTTGCTTCTCTTTCTGAAGAGTTGCGCATGAACTCGGTGATTTGCGCTTCACCAAGCAAGGCATTTAATCTGGCTGGTTTCCAGGTGGCCAATATCTTTGCTCCGAATCCGGAGTTGCGCGACAAGGTGAACGGGGTGCTGCAGGGCATGGACATCGAAAGCCTGAACTGCTTTGCCGTGGAAGCTCTGATTGCTGCCTATAACGAGAGTGAAGACTGGTTGGATGAACTGAATGTGTACATTCATGAGAACTATCTCTTCATGAAGAACTTTGTGGAGACCAATATGCCGGACTTGTATCTCGTGCCTCTGGAAGGTACTTATCTGGCTTGGTTGGACTGCCGTGTGCTGAACAAGACTTCAGAGGAGATGAACGACGACCTGAAGTCAAAATACTGTCTGTGGCTGAATGCCGGAACAATGTACGGCACCGAGGGTGACGGATTCCTGCGTTGGAATCTGGCCTGTCCGCGTGTTACTCTGGAAGAAGGTCTGAACCGTTTCCTGAAATATTATCAGGAGTTCAAGAAATAAGTCGCAACCACAAATATAAATTGTCCGCTTGGGTCTGCCCGGATGTTATCCGGAATCGCTCAGACTCAAGCGGACATTTTTTTTGTTTGCAGAAGCAGCATCTTGCGGCCTTACGGCCGTTTTCCCGGCTTGGTTGCGGCTCTGGCAAATGAACGGTGCCATGCTTTTTCTGCGAAAGAAATACGGCATGTCAAGAGCCGGAGTGAGAGCGTTAAAAAAAACATCCTGATGAATCGGAAATTTGATTTCGATGATTTTCAGAATTCATCCCAATCATTTTAAAAGAAGTGCGGGAAGAAACTCCGGGTTGCAGAAAACAAAAAGAGTTGCTTCACATGTTTGCGAAGCAACTCTTTTCTGAATATCTTGAGTCCTGATATTATTTACGAGTCTTAGCGTAGCGGCTCATGAACTTATCAACGCGACCAGCGGTATCAACCAACTTGCTCTTACCAGTGTAGAACGGGTGAGAAGTGTTAGAGATTTCAAGCTTTACTACTGGGTAAGTTTCGCCTTCGAATTCTACAGTGTCAGTAGTCTTGCAAGTAGAACGTGAAAGGAACATGTCACCGTTACTCATGTCTTTGAATACAACAGGACGGTAATTTTCTGGATGGATATCTTTCTTCATAATTTAAAATTTTTATCAATTAAACATATAGCTGGTAACTATAATGTGTAATGGTCTGTTTACGAGGTGCAAAATTACTTGTTTTCTTTATATTTACCAAATTTATCCGCCAAAAAATGTAGCAAATTAATTTAATCCGGGCCAACTTTCCAGACTGAATGCCTTTTCTATCGGATTTTCAATTCGGTCCGGCAGATTACAGAAGAAATCGATACCGGTTTTTTCCTCCAGTTCGTCGATGCTGACCGCCCACGAACTGACATCCGGATTGCCTCCGTAGGACTTGTGTTCCACCCAGAAACCGATGGCTTTGTAGGTGCCCGACTTTTTGCACATCAGCGCCATGAAATAGTATTTCGGAACGGGCATGCCGCTCTTGGTGTAGCGCAGAATCTGGTCGTCGCGGATGGTTCCTCCCTTGACTACATAAAGTGTGTCGCGGAACGTGTTGCTGCGTCCCCAGTTCTGCACGAGGCCTTCCAGATCTACCCAGTCCTGCTGGTTGAAACGTCCGATCTGTGGACTCATATTGGAGAGGTAGAACGTCTGTTCGTTGCAATCTTTGCTGTTCAGGCGGTCGGCCGAGGCACAAAGGTGTCCGCGGTCGTATCCGCTGCCTCTAAAGTCGCTCAGTTCGGTACGCTCTCCGGCAGACAGAGCCGGATCGGGTTGAAAAGGATCACCCTTCCATTCCGTGTTGTTCCAGTTATTCCGGTTCCAGTTCTGTTTGGAGTTTTCTGGAGTGAAAATGAAAGCCACCCAGCGGGAGTGTTTTTTGTCGGCATGCCAGTCTACGGTATAGTTCAGGATGCCCGAAGCATAATGTGAGATGATTTTTCCGGCATTGTCGTCAATGCGGGGGATTTCCAGGTTTCCGGCATTCTGGATTACCAGCGGATTGCCGTTGGAGTTCTGCGAACTGCTGCTGCCCTCATTGTCGCTGGAGCAGGAAGACACCAGTATGGTGGCCAGAATAAATATAAAGGTATGAATCTTTTTAAGGAACATTCTTTGTTGTGGATTTTAAACAAAGAATTGTCATTCCAGGAGGTAAATCCCAGAATGACAATTCTTCGTAGTATTATCAATTAAGAGGTTATTTAACGCTCAGATTCTTGATTTCCCAAGTGATGGTGTTGGCATTATCCGCATTCTTGTATTTGAATGCAATATATGCTTTGGCACCTACAGCCGGAAGTTTGGTGGTTACGGTTTCGAAGTCCCAACCGGAAGTGGCAGGGTAGGTAATGTTTACCTGAGTCCAGGTGGCTGTTGTAACATCACCACTGTAGTCTGTAGACACCCAAACGGTGTACTGGTCGGCAGCGTTGCTCAAATCCTGGTTCTTAGGACCCATAGCATGGTCGAAAGTCAGGGTGCGTTCCTTGCTCAAATCGACTGCCGGAGAAACCAACCAGTCTTCATTCTCCAGAGATTTGCCGCCTGAGTAAGCTGACATTTTTACATAACCGTAACTGTCGGCCTTCCATTCCTGAGCACCGCTCACGCTTACCGGAGTGAAGCTGCCGAATGTATTGTTGAAAGATTCTTCCAGAATAGCGTCACCGCCCGGTTCTTCTGTACCGCCAGAACCCTGACCGTCGAGTACATACTCGGTGATAGATTTCAGTCCGGCAGTTCCGAAGTATTTCTCCAAAGAACCCTTGACGATAAGTTCTTTGCCCAGATTTTCCGGATTGTCTTTCAGATTCAAGGAATTACGTACATCACCGCTTGGCAATTGCAGTACCAGACAGTTCTTGTAGTCGGTTTCGTTCTTGTTGTCAGAAATCAACAGGTTGGTCTTGTTGTCATCTGTAATACCGCTCAGGTCATTCAGGATAGAACCGTCGATGCTCATACCGTTTACATAGCCTACAACATAACCCTTCACCCAAGTATCTGCCAACGGCTTGCTGGAATTATACTTGGAGATAGCAGTGGCTACGGTGAACGGATTCTCCTTGCTGCTTTCGTTGTCGCCTGGGTTCACCGGTTCTTCCGGAGTTTCACCGGCTACACGGTCCTCGATAGAAATATTCTTCAACTCATAAGTTCCGGCCTTTTCTGTACAAGCATACTTGAATCCGATTTTCACCTTCTTGCCCTTGTAAGCATTCAAGTCGATGTCGCCAGACTTGGCAAACGGAGTCCATGCATCCTGCAATACGTGGTTCGGAATGGTCAGTTGCTGCCAGTTCTCAGCACTACTTTCGGTAATCCACAAAGTGATGTTCTCCGGCAGGTTTGTGAAGTAGCGTGCCACATATTCGAAAGTCAGCGTTGCATTGGTAGCGTTGCTCAAATCGATTTCCGGAGAGATCAACCAGCTTTCGGCTGCATAGTCTGTATAGTTCACAAATGAAGTGGCCTTCATGTATTTGTAAGAATCCCAAGTCCATACCTCAGCACCCATTTCAGCCGGTACATTCACGTTCTTCACGGTGAACTCACCCTGGTTAGAAGCAAATGTTTCGCTGAAGATAGCTTCAACCTCTTCTGCCGGAATATCACCGATGGTATCGCCATTCATGATATAAGCCTGCACGTTCTTGATACCGGAACCGCCGAAATACTTCTCCATAGTACCCAGAAGCATTACTTCCTGATACAGGTTCTGCGGATGTCCTTTCAGGTTCAGAGAGTCTCTGATTGCACCGGACGGCAGCTGCACGGCCAGGCAGTTATTGATGTTTTTGTCATCAGGACCGACAGATACCACCATGTTGGTTTCTCCTGCGCCTTCGGCACCGAATACCACATCGGAAATGGTTGAGCTGACGTCACCTCCCGATGGGATGTAACCTACGATATATGCCTTTACCCAACCCAATTTTCCGTTTTGGTTAAGCATGGCTCCTTTTACGGTATAAGGATTCTGCATGGTTCCTTCGCCGTAAATACTGGTGTTGCCTCCGGTTCCCGGAATGTCATAAGGAGCAGGAACATCGCTACAGGCATTGAATGTGAACAATGCCATGGAAGCCAGGAACAGTGAACTGATAATCTTCTTAATTTTCATAATATATCTCTATTAGTTTTTTATCTTTCAATATCTCTAGAAGTTCTTACGGTTATTTGCCAGTCGTTGTTGTAACGGGTGAGCAGACCACACATGTTAAACGGTCTGTTCGGCATGTAATCGTTTGCAAAGTTGGCGTATGTGCTGATTCGGAACGGGATGGTGGTGTTACCGATTTTCAGGGTACGGTTCACACCGTTTCCGCCGTCACCCAGTTCTTCGGGAGCGTATACGGTATTTCCGTCGGCCTCTTCAATGGTTGCGTCCTGAATGTACACAAAGAACGGAGCATCGTCTTTGTTGGCCGAGCTCAACCAACTGGCATCAATGGTGTCCGGCACCAGCTCCTTGTAGCTCAAAGAAGGTTTTCCTTCGGTGCGCATGTGCTCTTTCCATACGTTTTCAGACATACGTCCGATTTTGCCCTGATACAGAGTTCCCAACTGGGCCATGGCACCGTAGCCTCCGATGTAGAGTCCCTTGCAGTTTACTACGATTCTTTGTCCCACAGGAAGTTTGGAATAGATACCGGTGGTGTTGATGCCGATTACGATTGCCGCTGTGGTGTCGCGCAGATAAATCTGTTTGTAAACGTTTCCGGATTCATCATCCGCCACGATGACACCGCTGATGATGATGCTGTCTTCAATCTGCTGCACTCCGCTGCTGGCGGTGATGCTCTTGAATTGTTTTTTCAGGTTGGCAATGGTGGTATTGGCTTCCGGTACACTGGGATTTCCGTAAACCTCCACATTCGGTACATCGTGCTGGTCCATACAGCCGGTCAGGATTACAGCCACCAGGGCAACCATGAATAATGCTATCTTTTTCATATGATACCTCTCTTGTTGTTAGTTTTTAAAAACGGAATCCAATGTTCATGAATGCATTGACTCCCTGTGCATAATAATATTTAGAGTGTTTTGAGAACTGATATGGACGTTCGCGGCCGTCATCATAGCTGTCATCACGGCTCTGCTCATATCCTCCGGTTTTCATATTGGTGTTGTTCAGAATGTTGTTCACACTCAGGTTGAGGCTCAGGCTGCGGCCTTTCTTCAGACGGATGTATTTGCCGATAGAAGCGTCGAGCATGAAACCACCCTTGAACTCCTCCTGTTCAGGAACCTGCACGCCTACCGGATTACCGTTTTCATCTACAGTGCCCGATGAAGCATTCTTGTTCAGGATGCTGCCCAAACGGCGGTAAGTAGAGAAGTCGATGAAACCGCGGTGGTAGTAGTTTCCGTTTACATTGAAGAACCATCCGTTTACGCTGTAATCCAGTCCCAGACTATAGGCAGAGAGCGGGGTGCCGCTGTCTTTCATACCCTTGGCATAAACCATGTCCGAAGTAGATTCGCTTTCGTTTTCGTAAGTCAGGGTCGCATTCGGATTGTTGATATATTCTGCATTGCTGAAGGTACCGATGGCGTTCAAGCTCAGGTTTGAAGTGATCTTCACGCTGGCAGCCAGTTCCACACCCATGTATTCCTTCTGAATTCCGCTCATGGACAGATAAGTGAATCGGGATTCCTGATCGTTGTAGAAGGCATCCATTTCCACCAGATCATTGAAGCGGGTGTAGTAACCGCTCACCTTCATTGTGAAGCGCGGCAAGGTCAGCGCATAGCTGGCTTCGGCCGAATACATTTCCTCGTTGGTCAGATTGTCCACGAAGTCATTCTTCAGACGCGGTGCAATGAAGGCGTTGTATGCCGTAGGAGCATTCTCTTCGTATCCCAGTCCGATATTGATGGTATGCTTGCCGTTGGGCTTGAAGGTCAGTCCGATCTTACCGCCTGATTCCAGGAACTTGGCCACTCCGCTGCTGCCTTTTGACTTGTTGGCGGCACGACCGTTACGCATCAGACCGTCGCGCTCGATGGTGCTTCCACCCAGACGGAAGGCGGCAAACAGGGTCGTGATGCCTTTGGTGAGCTGGTAGTTACTCCATACGTTGGCACGATTTACGTATACATTATAATTATAGCCGAAGATATCGCCTTCCTTAATAATGCGGTTCGGATTGTCCAGATCGTTTTGGATCAGTGGAGAGTTGTAGCCGTAATCGCGTACAGAGAACTTGTCGATATCGGTCATATAGTCGGCACCCAGCAGATCGCTCATGGTTTTGTAGTGCATACCTTTTGTGGTTCCCACATTGAAGCCGGCAGAGATGGCGCCGTTTTTCTGGAATGAGTGCTTCAAGGTAGAGTTCAGATTGAATGCCATCTGGTCATTGTGTCTTTCCTCTACATAATAAAGTGCTTCTCCTCCCAGAGCCTTTTGCTGTGCATTGGCAAAATACATGGCATCCCAGTCAATCTGACGGTGTGCCTTGTCGCTGGTCCAATACTCGTAAGCGTCTTTCCAGATCTGCACATCCTCGTCGCTGAGCGGCTGGTTGAATACATTACCGGTAATCTGTCCGCTTGGGAGCTTCTTGTAATAGTCCGGACGAGGGTCTGAGGCATTGCCCGACCAACCCAAAGCGGTATTGCCGTACATGCTGTACTTACCCATGAACGAGGTGCTCAACTTGGTATTGTCATTGATGTTGAAATCCCAGGTAAGGATTGCGGTCGGCTCATAGGAATTTACCACGCGGGCATTTCTCTTCTCGCCATTCTGGTAACCCCAGTTCGGGTTGTAGTAGTGACTGTTGGCCAACCAGTAAGCTTCCTCGGTAGAGGCACCCTGCTGAGCTCTTTCTGTCGGTGAACCCCAGGTGCTCAGGTTCAGGCTGTGACGGTCGTTGAAGACCTTCTGCACGGCCAGAAAGTATCCCAAAGAATTATAGAATGTTCCTTCGATAAATCCTTCGTTGGCCCAGCGGTAAGCCAAAGAACCGGTTACCGCCCATCCGTTGTTCATCAGACCGGTTGAGAAAGTGTAGGCACCGCGTGCCACATAATTACGGTTACAGCCCGAAAGGGTAATCTTGTTGCCCGGGCTATATTGGCTTGCTCTGACATTGATATCCGTAGAACCTCCTAAGGCCGAGAAGCCGAAGTTGTTCATGTTGAAGAACGGAGAGCCTTCACGGTTGCGGGTAGCGTCATTCAGTCCACCGATGGAACTGTAACTGAACTGACCGCGCTCGGCATCGTTCATCTGAACCCCGTTGATATATGTCTCACTCTGCTGGTTGTTATAGCTGCGATACCGGAAACGCATCGGGCTGAACAGATATCCGACATTAGAGAGATAAAGGTCGTTGTTGACTCCCAATATGGAATTCACAGTGCGCCCGTTGTCATTGTCTTCGTCCAGTTGCGATTCGGTGAATGTAAAGTCCGCGTTTTCCATTTTTGCTATGGTCTCGGCAATAGCAACCGTATCTTTTTGCTGGGCAAGAAGATAAGTGGAAAAACAACATGCAGACGCTATTAAAGCAAGTCTCTTGTTCATAAATTAAAGCTATTTATATGATTTTTCCACAAAGATAGGTGATAATCTCAAAGTACCTATTTTCTTCTATCTTTTTTAATTTTAAAAGGCTTAATTTTAATTTCCTTATCTGAATCCTGTTACATGCGAGTGTCGAATTGTATAATGAATGATTAAAGTTTTTGAATTCTTAGGCATTAAATTATAAGTGGAATTCATTTTAGTTGGAAAAACTCATAAAAATATTGCATATTTGTAGACTGAATTTTAAAGTGAAATGTAAAATAAGAGATTTTATGAAGAGATTTTGGTTCTTTGTTTTGGGTTGTGGCATGCTGTTGTCTGCTTTTGCACAGGAGAAAAAATACTCCATGTATGCCGTTGGGTTTTATAATTTGGAAAATCTGTTCGATACCATTCATGATGAAGGAAAAAATGACTATGAGTACCTGCCGCAGGGAACAGGACGCTGGAACGGTTTGAAATATTTTTCGAAGCTCAAAAATATGTCTACGGTATTGTCGGAGTTGGGAACAGACCGTTTGCCCAATGTGGGAGCTGCCGTCATCGGAGTATCTGAGGTGGAGAATGCCCGTGCACTGACCGATCTGGTGAACCAGCCGGCTTTGCAGAAGAAAGGAATGCGTTTTGTACATATCGAAGGTCCCGACACCCGCGGTGTGGATTGCGCCCTGCTTTATAATCCGCAGTTGTTCACTCCGGCAAAGAGTTTTCTGAAGCCTTATGTGTTTGAACCGGTGGACACCACTTATAAGACCCGTGGCTTCCTGACCGTACAGGGTACACTGGCCGGTGATTCCATCACCTTTATTGTTTGTCACTGGCCCAGCCGTTTTGCCGGTTCCTATCATCGTGAACTGGCGGGAAAACAGGTGAAGGTTTTAAAGGACAGTATCCTGGCTTCGAATCCACAGATGAAGGTGATCGTGATGGGCGATATGAACGACGATCCGTTCAATGCCAGTATGGCTAAGGAACTTTCGGCAAAGAAAGAAATTGAAAAGGTGGGACGTGACGACATGTTTAACCCTTGGTGGAGCATTCTGACCGATAAGGGACAGGGTACTCTGCTCTATGACGGCAAGTGGAATCTGTTTGACCAGATTGTCGTTTCGCCGAATTTGCTTAATAAAAAAGGTGAGCGCGACTTTTCTACCTTGAAGTTTTTCAAGAATGAGATCTTTATGCGCGATTATCTGTTCCAGACCGAAGGAAAATATAAAGGAAACATCAAGAGAACCACGGCCAGCGGTGTTTGGCTGAACGGTTATAGCGACCATTTGCCGGTGGTGATCTATCTCTTGAAAGAGAAAAAGTAAAAAAACTGATTTTTTCAGTGTCCGGTTGCAGAATTTTCGCTATCTTTGCCCTGAGAAAGATACATTACGTTTTTAAATTTATAAAGACATGGTAAATTACAAAGATTTAGGTTTGGTTAATACCAAAGACATGTTTGCTAAGGCCATTAAAGGTGGTTACGCAATCCCAGCATTCAACTTCAACAACATGGAGCAGATGCAGGCTATCATTAAGGCTGCTGTAGAGACTAAGTCTCCGGTTATCCTTCAGGTATCTAAGGGTGCTCGTCAGTATGCTAACGCTACTTTGTTGCGTTACATGGCTCAGGGTGCCGTTGAGTACGCTAAGGAGTTGGGCTGCGAGAATCCTCAGATTGTATTGCACCTCGATCACGGAGATACTTTCGAAACCTGCAAGAGCTGTATCGACTCTGGTTTCTCTTCAGTAATGATCGACGGTTCTCACTTGCCATACGAAGAGAACGTTGCTTTGACTAAGAAGGTTGTTGACTACGCTCATCAGTTCGATGTAACTGTAGAAGGCGAGCTGGGTGTATTGGCTGGCGTTGAGGATGAAGTTTCTTCAGACCACCACACTTATACTAACCCAGAAGAAGTTATCGACTTCGCTACTCGTACAGGTTGCGATTCTTTGGCTATCTCAATCGGTACTTCTCACGGTGCTTACAAGTTCACTCCAGAGCAGTGTACTGTAGATCCTAAGACTGGCCGTTTGGTTCCTCCTCCATTGGCATTCGACGTTTTGGACGCTGTTATGGAGAAACTTCCTGGATTCCCAATCGTACTGCACGGTTCTTCTTCAGTTCCTCAGGAAGAAGTTGAGACTATCAACAAGTTCGGTGGTGCTTTGAAGGCTGCTATCGGTATTCCAGAAGAGGAGTTGCGTAAGGCTGCTAAGTCTGCAGTTTGCAAGATCAACATCGACTCTGACTCTCGTTTGGCTATGACTGCTGCTATCCGTCAGGTATTCGCAGAGAAGCCAGCTGAGTTCGATCCTCGTAAGTACTTGGGTCCTGCTCGTGACAACATGGAGAAGTTGTACAAGCACAAGATCATCAACGTATTGGGATCTGACAACAAGTTGTAATCATCCGATTGCATTTTAGTTTTTTAAGATAGGGAGCTGTGCCTTAGGGCATGGCTCCTTTTTTTATTGTGTGTAGATGTTTTGAGGATAAGAAATAAAGATAATTTATGCTCGGATAGGTCCCTTAATACATTTCCGATTTATCTCTGTTTAGAAAATATTTTAAGGAATGTTGCTTTTATTTACTTTGAATGTGGAAAAATTATTACCTTTGCCGTAAATTTAAAAAAGTGAATTTATGAAAAATAAACTGATTCTTTTTTTAGTTCTATTGTTCTGTAGCAGTGAACATATTACAACTCATGCTCAAATGATGCAGAGCGCTGCTTTACAGACTGAGGAGGTCGTTTTGCTTGATTCCATAGAAAGCTTGACTCATGCTTTGGATTCTGTAAAATCATTGCAGCAGAAACTGAATTCTGATTATGTGAAAATAAAGGAACAAGTGACTAATTCTGGAACACTGGTGGATTCCTTGCTGGAAGTTAATGCCTTGCAGTCTTCTGAATTGTATGCCTTGCAGCTTACCAATGATTCATTGAATGCACGTATTCAGGCATTGATGGCAGAGCGAGAAGTCTTAATTGGATATGTAGACAGTTTGATGGCTCTGCAGGAGCATAAGCAGCAAGAGTTTGTGGATATGAAACGTTGGGCACGTACTTCTTGGTTTAATCTGTCTTATTCTTTGCAGAAAATGAATAGTGATTTGTATCGTACCGAGTTGCAGCCGGATTATGCATTTGGTGTTACTTTTGGTCGTACTTACTATCTTCACAAGAAACCATTGGCAAATATGATTCGTTTTGCTTTAAATTGGAGCTATTTAGACTTGAATATGGCCCAGTATTCTATTCCATACAGCGATCGAATAGACGAAGATGGTAGCAGTTCGATTACAGACGGAGTTTATGGAAATTCTTCGGAAATATATAAAGTGGGAAATAGAATTCCTGGTTTTATAGAAGATATCTACGATGATGACGAAGAGGGAAATACCGATTCACAATATAAAATTGAGGCAGGCATGCAGTTTGGTCCATCTATTTGGGTAAACCCTATAGGTGATCTTATGATTCAGGCTTATTTCCATTATTCGCCTACTTTCTCTATTTTATTGGATGATGAGCTTTCTTATTATAGTTCTTATGCTTCTTTCTTTAATTCTGGTGTAACTCTTTCTTATAAGGTTATAGGTTTTGGATTGGAAGCACGCTGGGGAAGCAGCACTTTTTCTCAGGAAGTATATAATGAGGAATTGGGTGATTACGAGTCCCAGAATATGAAGTGGAGAACTAAGGGAATGCGTGTCTTTTTGTCATTCCGCTTTTAATTGAAGTCGAGGTTTTGATTCTTATGTTATAGAAATATAGGTAATTATAAATAAAGACAAACAGCAGAGAATTTCAGTCAGCTTTAGAACTGTACTGTAATATCTCTGCTGTTTATCTTTTATAGAAGTGAAAATATTTTTATTCCGGTTCCTGAGCTGTGAGTTTTTCTATACCGCCATTGTTCTGATAGAAAAGAACCTGTGTGGTTGTCTTTTTATCAAACAGAGCATTGCTCAGAATTTCCGTATTGCCAAACTGTCCCATAGACACTTCTTCCTCACAGAATACTTTGCTTGGGTTGTATATTTTCAGGAAAGCACGTGCCGGAACGTTATAAGTGACTCCTTCTTCCATTTTGGCTTTCTTTTTGGCTGTCTTTTCATCCTCCACCGGTGTCGGGATTTCCTGAGCCGATTTCAAGTCGATATAAATCGGTTCTCCGGCCAGATTCTCGTTGCTGACTACACCCAGTTTCTCAGAAAAGCGGAACAGCACGGCATGTTCCATTTCCTGCTCCGGAGTGGTCGTGAATGAAAATACCTCGGTGCTTTTTTGTTTGTATCCCACAAACAGCTGGCTCAAGGCTTCCTCCTGCTTGTTCAGTTGGTCCAGCATCAGTTTCAACTGGGCACCGTCTTTAGGAGTATTGTCCGCTTCACCACGAATCAGGGCGTTTCTGCTGTCGCGTATGTCATAAATCTCCTGAGCGGTCAGTTCCGCGATCTTGGCACTGCTTCCCGCAGCCAGAATCTCCTGATTCATAAAGTTACGCGGATTCAGCAGTTTTTCGGCAGGTTGCGCTTTGGGAAGTTCCGGCAGCGTTTCTGCTTCCTTGTCTGTATTGATTGCCAGCAGGATGCCGTCTTTGGTCAGCTTTACCAGAGGAGCAACCGTGCGTTTCTTCAGTGCGATACTGTAAATCTTATTTTTGTCCGGCACTCCGTAAGGTTCTACTTTGATGCTTTTGATGGTCCATCGGGTATAACCTTCGAAATCCACATCCTTCAGACGCAGATACCGGTCGGCATATTTGGCATATTCTCCCGGAGTGTAGACTTCCTTTTCCGCCACAACCGTAAACCGGAGTGCAGTTTTCGGAAGACAATAGGTAACTCCTTCTACCGTTACCCCCGGCATGTAAGGTGTCACTTCAGTCTGGGCACTTCCGCAAAGAGGGAGCAGGGCCAGACTATACAACAATAGTTTTTTCTTCATACCTCTCTATTATGCTTGTTTCTTTCTTAATTCTTTAAATGCTTTAGGCAGATAGGTGATCAGATCGCTGGCCGTAACACATTCTTCTTCCAGATCGGCAGCTGCAAAGTCGCCTGCCAGTCCGTGCAGATGCACTCCCAACAAAACGGCTGCCTCGTTGGAATATCCTTGTGCCAGCAGTCCTGCCAGAATACCTGAGAGCACATCGCCGCTTCCGGCGGTGGCCATGCCCGCGTTGCCGGACATATTGAACAGCACAATGCCGTTAGGCAGGCAGATGATGCTGTAGTGGCCTTTAATGACGATATAAAGTTGCTGCTTGATGGCCAGATCACGAGCTTTGGTCAGCTGTTCGTAGCTGTCCTGGCATCTGCCTATCAGGTTGGTCAGTTCTTTTGGATGCGGGGTGAGGATAGAGAACTTCGGGATGTCCTGAATCCATTCCTTATGATTACCCAGAATATTCAGTGCGTCGGCATCCAGAATCATCGGTAATGACTGTTGCAGCATAAAGTCGCGCATGGCGATGGCTGTTGTTTCGTTTTTACCGATTCCAGGGCCTATGGCCATGGCGTTGAAACTGCTGGTTTCTATGGCTCCGGTAATGATGTCGTCGTCGAAATCGTGGCTGAGAATCGCTTCCGGTACGGCAATCTGCAGAATGTCATTATTCATTTTCGGAGTGTGGATCGTAACTTTTCCGGCTCCGGCCTTCATGCAGGCTTTGGCACAGAAGATAGAAGCTCCCGCCATGCCGAAACTGCCGGCAACGATCAGGGCGTGTCCCATATTGCCTTTATGCACAAATGCGTTTCTGGTTTTGAGCAGTTTGCGTGCCGTGTTGCTTTCGAGCAGGTACATGTTTGTCGGAGCCTGCTCCATATATCTCATGTCGAGCTGTATGTCGAGCACTTTCAGTTCCCCCACATACGGTTGGTTTTCGGGGAAGAGGAAAGCCATTTTAGGCAATTGCAAGGTGAGGGTGAGGGTGGCGCGTACCACTGTGTTCATGTCGTTGTAGGTATTGTCCTCACACATCAGTCCCGATGGGATGTCGATGCTGACTACCGGCACATTGGTTTTGTTGATGCTTTGTGCCAGTGAGGCAAAGCCGCCGTTGAGCGGTTTGTTCAGTCCGGTACCGAAAAGGCCGTCAATGATGACATCCGTCTTGGGCTCAATGGTCGGGAACGAAAACTGGTCACGCACCTCGTGGAACTTGATGTTGCTGTATTCTGCCAGGCACTCTTTGTTGAAGGCACATTCTTCGCTGAGTTTCTGATTGATGTTGAACAGGTAAACGGTAGCTCTGTATCCTTTCTCGGCAAGCAGTCGAGCCACGGCAAGAGCGTCTCCGCCGTTGTTGCCCGGTCCGGCAAAAACGTAGAAGTGAGTTTGCAGGTTCCAGCGTTTGGATACCTCCTCTGCAATGGCCTTTGCAGCCCTTTCCATCAGGTCGATGGCACTGATCGGTTCATGTTCTATGGTGTACTGATCGAGTTCTTTAAATTGTGCTCCTGTAAGTAATTTCATAATGCAAATATAACTAAAATAGCGGTTAGCAAGTTTTTGGCTTGCGGAATTTTTGTATCTTTGCAACAAATTTACTAAAAATAGCCATGCAGACCATTCAAATTAAAGATAAAACTTTCACAGTTTCTATAAATGAGGCAAATATTTTGCAGCAGGTAAAACGAGTAGCATCCGAAATAAACCGTGATTATGAGGGCCAGGCCCCTGTGTTTCTTGCAGTTCTCAACGGTTCGTTTATATTTGCGGCCGACCTGATGCGCGAAATCAATCTGCCTTCAGAAATCACTTTCGTCAAACTGGCATCCTATGCCGGTGTGTCTTCAACCGGTGCCGTAAAGGACCTGATCGGTCTGAATGTAGACCTGAAGGGCCGTCCGGTAATCATTATAGAGGACATCATTGATTCAGGTCTGACTATGGTACACTTGCTTGACCAGCTCAAGCTGCACGAACCTAAGTCTATCGATATCTGTGCTCTGCTGGTTAAGCCTGATAATCTGAAGGTTTCTTTGGACATCCGCTATACTTGTCTGGAGATTCCCAACGACTTCATTGTGGGCTATGGACTGGACTACGATGGATTCGGACGCAACACCCGTGACATTTACACCGTGGTGGAATAATCACAGAAAATCCTATTTTATTAACTAAATAAAGAAATGAAGAATATTGTAATTTTCGGTGCTCCGGGATCTGGTAAAGGAACTCAGAGCGACAAGATTGTGGCTAAGTATGGTTTCAAACACATCTCTACCGGTGATGTTTTGCGCGGAGAGATCAAGAACGGTACCGAGCTGGGTAAGACTGCCAAGTCATACATCGACAACGGACAGTTGATTCCGGATTCATTGATGATCGACATCCTGGCAAGCGTTTATGACAGCTTCGGAGCAGTTGAAGGTGTTATCTTCGACGGTTTCCCACGTACTATCCCGCAGGCTGAGGCACTGAAAGCTATGTTGGCAGAGCGCGGAACAGAGGTAAGCGTAATGCTCGACCTGGAAGTTCCAGAAGAAGAGCTGATGGACCGTCTGATCAAGCGCGGACAGATTTCAGGACGTGCTGATGACAACGAGGAGACTATCAAGAAGCGTCTGACTGTTTACCACAACCAGACTTCTCCGCTGATCGACTGGTACAAGAACGACGGTAAGTACACTCACATCAAGGGTACCGGTGAGCTGGACACTATCTTTGCAGATATCTGTGCTGCTATCGACCGTGCATAATCAAGTAATTTAAAAACCACACATATTATTAATGAAGTAAATAGATATGGCTGAATCGAATTTTGTAGACTACGTAAAAATTTATTGCCGTTCCGGAAAGGGCGGAAGAGGCTCCATGCACATGCACCGAGCCAAATATGTCCCTAATGGCGGCCCAGACGGAGGCGACGGAGGACGGGGTGGCCATGTCTATTTACGTGGTAACAGAAACTATTGGACTTTATTGCACCTTCGCTATGAGCGTCATGTCTTTGCCGGACATGGAGGTAACGGCTCCAAATGCCGTTCCACCGGAAAGGATGGCGAAGACAAGTATATTGATGTGCCTTGCGGAACGGTGGTCTATAATGCCGACACGGGTGAGTACATTTGCGATGTAACCGAGCACGGTCAGGTGGTCATGCTGCTCAAGGGCGGTCGTGGAGGTCTGGGTAACTGGAACTTCCGTACGGCAACCAATCAGGCACCGCGTTACGCGCAGCCGGGCGAGCCGATGCGCGAGATGATGGTGATCCTTGAGCTGAAACTGTTGGCCGATGTGGGACTTGTAGGCTTTCCAAATGCCGGTAAGTCCACTTTGCTGAGTGCCGTTTCTTCTGCACGTCCTAAAATTGCCAACTATCCGTTTACCACTCTGGAGCCGAGTCTGGGTATTGTTTCCTATCGCGACAACCAGTCGTTTGTGATGGCCGATATCCCCGGAATCATCGAAGGAGCCAGCGAAGGAAAGGGATTGGGCTTGCGCTTCCTGCGTCATATCGAGCGTAACTCCCTGTTGCTTTTCATGGTACCCGGTGATACGGACGACATCAAGAAAGAATATGAGATTCTGCTCAACGAGGTGGCTACCTTCAACCCCGAGCTGATGGACAAACAGCGTGTGCTGGCCATCACGAAGAGCGACCTGTTGGATGAGGAACTGATGGAAATGCTCTCGGAGAATCTGCCCGATGTGCCTCATGTCTTTATTTCGTCAGTAACCGGCATGGGTATTGCCAAACTGAAAGACCTGTTGTGGACAGAGCTGAACAGCGAGAGCAACAAGTTGCAGGCCATTACCGACCAGCAGAACATTGTGCACAAGAACAAGGATGTGAACTTCCTGCGCAACGAGCTGAAGGCTATGGGTGAGGACGAAGATTTTGAGTTTATCGATGATGCGGATATCGAGGACCTCGATGACTTTGAATACGAAGAAGAGGATTGGGATGAGCAGAAATGATCAGAACATCGCAGCAATGACTCCGGACCTTTTGCATTATGATTTGGGAGAGGAGGTCATTGCCTTCAGTTCCCGGAGAGCCGGAGGAGTCAGTGAAGGCAACTATGCATCGTTCAATGTCAACGGCTACTGCGGAGACAATACGCTGCATGTTTCGACAAACCGGCAGCTTCTTTGCGACTATCTCCATATAGAACCGTCGTGTCTTGTATTGCCCCATCAGACCCATAGCACCCGTGTGAAGGTGATTGATGAGGCTGTGATGAACCTTTCGCCCTTGCAGCGCGCTGCCGTGCTTGAGGGAGTGGACGGACTGATTACTGCCCAACGGGGTGTCTGCATCGGTGTTTCCACTGCCGACTGCATTCCGGTGCTTCTTTATGATCCGGTGCATGAGGTTATTGCAGCCGTGCATGCCGGATGGCGAGGTACGGTGGGACGTATTGTTGTGGAAACACTCTCGGAAATGTTCCGCACCTTTCAGACTTCAGCGGCCGATTTGCGTGTCGCTATCGGTCCCGGTATTTCCGGTGATGCGTTTGAAGTGGGTAATGAAGTGTATGAAACCTTTGTTTCGGCCGGTTTCCCGATGGACCGCCTGGCAGTGCAGAAGCCTTCTATCCGGAATACAGCAGAGCAAAGCTGGTTTATAGACCTGTGGGAGGCCAACCGCCTGCAATTGGAATCGCGGGGCGTGTTGCCGGAACACATTCATCTGGCAGGTATCTGTACTTATCAGCATGCCGATGAATTCTTCTCTGCCCGGCGTCTGGGCATCAATTCCGGAAGAATCTACAATGGAATTTTGTTAAAGCAATAAAGTCTCCTCCCCAAGAGGAGATTTTTTTGTATCAAAACAATCATACCGGTTCCGAGTTTCCTGAGAAACTACAGAACCGGTATGACTTTTTTATAGAAGGGTCGTTCAATAAACCTGATAAGAATCAGTTCCCTTTGTGCCGGTTGGCGCGTCGGCGTCTGATGTCCGCCTTCATTTTGGCGGCACCCGAACCGTGTGCACCGGTGATATAGGCTTTCTTTTTAGCCTTGGTCTTTACCTTCTCTTCCTGAGGGCCTTTCTTTTTGCTTCCGCCCCCTTTGAAGACGATTCCTCCGGTAATGACCTGGTCGATGTCATCTCCTCCAAACTTAGCCATAAAGACAGACTGACAGATTAATGATGGAACAGACGTACACCGGTAAATGCCATGGCAATACCATATTTGTCGCAAGTTTCGATCACATGGTCATCGCGTACGCTACCTCCGGCCTGAGCCACATAACATACTCCGCTCTTGTGAGCGCGCTCGATGTTGTCGCCGAACGGGAAGAAAGCATCCGAACCCAAAGCCACATTCGTGTTCTGTGCAATCCATGCAGCCTTTTCCTCGCGGGTGAGCGGTTCCGGTTTTTCGGTGAAGAACTTCTGCCATTCTCCGTCAGCCAATACATCCATATAATCATCGCTGATGTAGATGTCGATGGTGTTGTCGCGGTCTGCGCGGCGGATCTTCTCAACGAACGGCAGGTTCATTACCTTCGGGTGCTGGCGCAACCACCAGATGTCTGCCTTGTTACCGGCCAGACGAGTACAGTGGATACGGCTCTGCTGTCCGGCACCGATACCGATAGCCTGACCGTCCTTCACATAACAAACAGAGTTACTCTGAGTGTATTTCAAGGTAATCAGAGCGATGATCAGGTCACGTTTTGCTTCTTCCGGGAAATTCTTGTTTACGGTCGGGATATTCTCGAAGAGGCTCGGATCGTTGAGCTTCACTTCGTTGCGTCCCTGCTCGAAGGTGATTCCGAAAACCTGCTTGGTTTCGATAGGAGCCGGAGTATAGTTCGGGTCAATTTTGATGACGTTGTAAGTACCGTTTCTCTTGGCGCGCAAGATTTCCATAGCCTCTTCGGTGAAGTCAGGAGCGATGACGCCGTCAGAAACTTCTCTTTTGATCAGGGTAGCTGTAGCCGCGTCGCAAGTGTCGCTCAGCGCGATGAAGTCGCCGTAGCTTGACATACGGTCGGCGCCGCGTGCTCGGGCATAAGCACAGGCAATAGGAGAGAGCGGAATCTTCACATCGTCCACAAAGTAGATTTTCTTGAGGGTGTCGCTCAGCGGGAGGCCCAAGGCAGCTCCGGCAGGAGAAACATGCTTGAAAGATGCCGCAGCAGGCATGCCGGTTGCTTCTTTCAACTCCTTGACCAGCTGCCAGCTGTTCAGAGCATCCAGAAAGTTGATATATCCCGGACGGCCGTTCAGGACTTCGATTGGTAACTCACCTTCGGTCATGTAGATGCGCGAAGGTTTCTGATTCGGATTGCATCCGTACTTCAATGCCAATTCTTTCATGTTATAAAATATTTTGGTGATTGTTTGCAAAAACGATAAGGCAAAGATACTACAAAATGCAGAGAAGAGAAAACGGAGCAACAAAGAAATATCTTTATTAACGAATAAAACCGCCATGCAGGAAGTCCATGCATGGCGGTGGGGTCCTCTATCAAGGAATGTTTTTGCTTATTTGGTCCATCCGGCTGTCCACAGGTCAGAAGCGTCCAGTGCGCCCTTGCCGTCGAAAGTACCTACATACTTGTTGGTGAAGGTAAAGCTCTGTCCGGTCTGGTTGCCGCTGCTCAGGAACATATCGTTGGTGTAAGGATTGTTCTCGTCGCCTTCAACCTGCTTCACCAATACGCTGGCAGAAGTGATGCCGATGTTCTTGAGGCTTGCAGGATTGTTCATCAGATATTTACCTGTTTCGCTGGTTTCCACCCACAGGTCGTTGGTCTTGCCCGTGATGACCGTATTCTCGATAACAGCGTGAGTTCCTGCTCTCAGCTTCACACCGGCAGCCTTGGCACCGGTATCCTTGTTACCGATCAGCGTCAGGTTCTTCAATACCGGCTGAGAGAAAGGAGAAGCGATCATGTTGTCGCCGTTGTTGTCTGCCTCGATCAGGCAGTCGCAGTCGGCACCTTCGGCCTGGTAGGCAATCCAGTTGCTGCCCTGACCACGCCAGCCTTCGGTCCAGTCGAAAGAGTCATCACCGCAGTTTTCCACGATGGCGTGATCCACATTTACCGTACCGCCGAAGAACTCGATACCGTCGTCGTTACCGTCGCAAATCTGAAGGTAAGAAGCCTCAGTGCCGCTACCTACACCGTAGAAAGTAATACCGTTTGACTCTGTGTCAGAAGACAGAGACTGTCCGGTGTATTCCATGCGGATATATTTCAGTTTACCGGAGTTGTCCTGATCATCGCTTCCGCCATAAACGGCATTACCGATTTCAGATTTACCCTGTCCGCCCTCTACATTGATAGAAGCCTTTCCGCAGATGTGCAGACCACCCCAGGAACCGGCCTGAGCTCTTTCGGCTGTCATCACGATAGGCTGCTCGGCTGTACCTACGGCATAGATCTGAGCACCCTGCTCGATAAGGATATAAGAGATATTGTCTGTATAGGCAGAAATGATTTTCACGCCCGGTTCGATAGTCAGTTTACCCGGAGCCTGAATCTGCAGCTTACCGGTCAGTTTGTAGGTCTGTCCCTGTTTCAGGGTTACATCCTTATCGGTGATTCCGTTCAGCTCATTACCCACCAGAACTTCGTTGTTACCGGATGGAAGATTGTTGTCACCGTTTTCTTCATTTTCAGAACAAGATACACAGGCTACAGAAGCGCAAAGAGCCATGCTTAAAGTCGCAAACTTAAAAATGTTCTTTTTCATTGTTTCTTTTTTTAAAAGTGGTTGTTATTGTTTTGTTTTCTAGAATTTGTAAGATACACTCAGGTCCAGATCGATACCGTCTTCGTAGCGCTCAACCTCCACTGTCTTGTTGGCGACAGGCAGTTCCTGCGAGAGTACAAAGTCGGAGTTCAGCAGATTCTTGACCTGCACTTTGGCACTGAGCCGTTTGTTGAACTGATAGCCCAGATTCAGATTCAGGGTGTGCAAGGTTTCCTGATACACATCGCCCTGCTTTTGGATACCTACTGCCTGGATGCGCTTGCCCTGAAGATTGTAGAGCAGGGCTACCGACAGTTTGCGGTCTTTGCCGAAAGAAGGCGTATAGCTCAGGTCGGCATTGACGATATAGGGAGAGGCGCCTTGCAGTTGTCGCTCGGTGTTGGTGTAGACCATTCCGCTGGGAAGCTGCACATTGGTATACATGTAAGATGCATTGACCGAAGTGCTCAGGTCTTTGATGATTTCTTTCCGTACCTCTACCTCAATTCCGGCAGCCAGACCGTCTGTGGCGTTCTGAAAAGAGTACTCACGCGCACCGCCGGACACCCATTGGGTTCTTTCGATCGGAGTTTCCAGATATTTGTAATATCCCGTAATGGCAATCATGTCGTTGCTGTTCGGGCGGAACCATTCATAGCGCAAGTCAAAATTATAGTTGTATCCGTTGGTCAGGTCGGCGTTACCGCGCAGGTTGGCCGATCCGTAAGACTCCTGATATTTGAACGGAGCCATTTCCACAAACTGCGGACGCGTGATGGTGCGTGATGCCGACAGTCGGATGGCATGAGCCTTGTTCAGGTCATATTTCAGGTTCAGTGCCGGGAAGAAGTCGTTGCAGTCCAGATTCCGGGTTTTGGCTCTGTTGTCTCCATCCTCATAATATTCCACCCACTGGTGACTGTTTTCGAAACGGACACCCGCATTCAGCGACAGCTTGTCCCACAGCAGAAAGTCGGCATCAATGAATCCCGCGGCGATGCGGTTTCCGGCACGGTAACTGTTGCTGGGCACCTTACGGCGGTTTATCGTGATGTTGCCCTGCTGCACCTGCTCAAAGTTCAGATATCCGTCCGTGTCGTAGATATTGTTGAAGGGAGCAAACTGCTCGTTGATTTTGTCTACATTATAAAAGAAATCCACGCCCGTGAAGTCTCTCTTCTTGTCTTTGAGGGCGGCTCCCATTCTGATCTTGTCGTTCTTGTTGAAGTGATAGGCCACTTTCAGGTCACCCACCCATTCATCCTCATTCAGTTCCCCGTAGTAGCGCATGATTTCCTGCTGGTTCAGCGTAAAAAGTTTCAGCGATTCGTCGTCCTGAATTTCGTACATCACCTGACGGCGGTCCGGCTCGTCACTCTTGGAGATATTGTACGATCCGCTCCAGTCCGCTTTCCAATGACTTCCGAATTCGTGGTGTCCTGCCAGCTGATAGTCCTGCAGATTATAGATGTGTGTTGTCTGGTTGCTGCTCAGCAGATGATGCTTCTCCTCGTCGAGCACGTTTCTGTTCATGTAGCTGTCCGAAGCATTGCGGGCGTAGAAGAACGTTCCGCGGATAAAGTCAAAGCGTCTGAACCGGTAGTTGGCGTTGAAGAGTCCCGACAACTTGTTTTCCTGTGTGTATTTGTCGTAGGTGTATTCGCTTTTAAGCACTCCCGTAGCATCATACGATTTGTTGTATGCATCGTAAATGTTCTTGTAATCCGAACTGACACCCAGAGAGGCCATCAGATCCAGGTCGCCCTGATTCAGGTTGAAGGTCTTTCCCCATCCCACATTACCGCCCAGATTGGGCAGAGCCTTTCTTTTACGGGTTTGGAAGGAGGTAGGGAAGATGTCGTGCGTCTGTGCGTAACTGTCATAATCCTGCAACGGCAAGTCAAGAGCATTCCGGTCAATTTTGCCCGACGTGAAGAGCGTGCCCTGGCGGTCCATCTGATAGAAATCGTTGAAGACACTACCCAAAGTTCCTCCCGTGTTGAAGGAGAGTGAAAGGAAGTCGTCCGTCTTGTTTTCCTTGGTGCTGATATTGACATGAGCTCCCGAGTAGTCGGCAAAGGTAGAAGGACTGTATACCTTGCTCACCGTGATGTTCTGCACCGTGGAAGACGGGAACAGATCGAGCGGAATCAGCTTGTTGTCCGGATTGGGCGAAGCAATCGGCATTCCGTTCAGGGTTGTGATACTATAACGGTCACCCAGTCCGCGCACCACCAGCTGTCCGGCATCGGCAATGGAAATGCCCGAAATACGCTTGACGCCTTCCTGCACGTTCGAGATACCCTTGACGCTCATTTCTCCGGCGCCCAGATTCTCAATGGCAATGTTCGACTGTTTTCTTTCAGCCAGCAACATGCGCTCCAGTTCCAGGTTCTTGCGTGCGGTGACCATAACCTCATCGAGTGACTTGTCATCCGGTTTCATGTCCACCTGAATCTTCACGGTTCCTTTTGCGGGAACCTCTATTTCAATATGTTTGGTCAGGAAGGACAAGTAGGAAACTTCCAAGATATACTTTCCTTTTTTGAGATTCTTAATGTTGAAGTTTCCGTCGAGATCAGCTACCGCTCCGGTTTTCGAGTTCAATATTTTAATGACGGCACCATAAAGCGGTTCGTTCAGATCCGTATCGATAACCGTTCCCAAAATGTCACCGGCAAATGCCTGCTGCATGGATGAGGCTGCCAGCAGAGCGGCGCAAAATCTTAATCTGTTTCTTTGGTTCATGCTCTAGTTTCCTTTTGTTTTCCGCTGCAAAACTAGATGCAAGTTCTTACGATATTTTTACAATCAGATAAAGATTTTAATAAATAAAGATATGTAAAAGGATTGAAATTTTATGTTCATCATATTGCGAATCTGATGTATCATTTCAGAAACAGAACTGTAAACAGGAGGGGTATGCCGACTGCATTTTACATTCATTGAGAACAAATGCAATTTTCATTTTGATGAAATGAAAAATTCATGCTGATGATTTTTTCAGAGAAAAAGGATAGGGGTTTTTAAACCTTTTTGCGTTTTAAAAACAGAATAAGTATTATAATATAAAAAAGTGAACGGATGAAAATGATGATGAATGTTCAGAAACTGATTTTAGGATTATGCTGCCTGATGGGGCTGACCGGGCTTAAGGCTCAGACCTCAAGGCTGCCGATGTTTGAAGTTGCTCTGCACGCTGGAGTGAACAACAGCTATGGCTGGGAGCTGGAGCCGGAATTTTTTTACAATCCCTGCCGTTATTGGGGGATCGGTGCCGGTTTGGCCTATACCGGAATGCTCGGTACAGACAATTATCAAGGCGTTTCTGCCGACGGAAGATTCCGTTGGCTGTTGGATGAGGACCGTCCCTGGTATCCGTTCAGCTTTCGTCCCAAGATGCGTCTGTCCACGCCGGTTTTTTCTTTGGGTTCAGACCGCGAGAGCGGATTCAGCATATCCCTGTATCCGGGTATTGTCGTGCCTTTTCCGATGAATCCGTCTTATACCGTAAATTATATTCCAAATGTAGACCAGTTTGTCGGGTCGCCGGTAAAAGTCAGCACTGTGAAAGGAAGCGGCGCGCGGCCGGTCTATTATTCGGCACGCGTGCAGCTCAACTATCATGTGGACCGCAATTTCCACATCTCTTTGGGATATACTCTCTCAGACTACGACCTGTATGGCGGTATGCGCCGGCTTCAGATAGAGGGAAAAGAACTGAATCTGCAAAATAAAAAGCTGATGCATCTGTTTACGCTCGGGGCGGTTTATGAGTTTTAGGACTGAAAGTTATTTCAGTCCGGTTGCTGTCCGTCATGGGCTTTCCAGACACATTCGCTCAGGGTCAGATTACTGAATATCGCTTTGAACGATGAGTTTTCCGGGGAGCAGGCGTAAATGCCGAATTGTATTTTTCCGTCACCATGATGCATGTGGCAGATACGCATTTGAGTGAAATGTTCTCCGTCCTGTGAACATTCGATGCAGAAGTCGTCTTGTCGTCGTGAAAGGCGATACCACATCGTTTTTATTTTTGCGTCGATGGCTGTTGTAGCCCAGTCGGAATATCCGCAATTTGTGACGACGCTGCCCAAGTGTTGGAAGGTTTCATTTTCATATTCTACACTTCCTTTCAGCCAATTCTCGCTGTCAAGGTACATCACGATGCCGCATTGGTCAAAGCGGTGGTGGCTCTCGGAAAAGTCTGTTTTTACGGTGAAACTGAAAAATTTCTCTTCTGTTTCCATCTGAAAGACAGGGGCATTGTCGTTTTGAAAATGGTAATAGGTACGCTGCCAGAGATCGGTTTGAGGTTTTGTGACCACTTCGATGACCTCTCCATGGACTGCATAGCTCTGAGGCTTGCGTGTCCATTTGAATTTATTGATGTCTAGTTTCATAGATAGAATTAAAAAAGAAAAGCCGCTGAGTCTCAGCGGCTTTTAAAATCTTTTGTGGAGCTGGAGGGAATCGAACCCTCGTCCAAACAGGGAAATCACATGCTTTCTACACGCTTATCCCGGCCTTCGGTTTTCGAGCAAAAGCAAGACCCGGGCCACCCACTTTTGCCTTATCCTCTAAAATTTCATCCCCTATGCGAGGCCATAGGGAACTATCCCCGATTTAGCTGCACCACTGGATCAGAATGCTTCGGAGCAACAGCTTCTGAGTGATGTCTCGTTTCAGCACCTGGTGCCGAAATAAAGGTAATCTACTGTACTTCGATTACGCAGCGAGAGCGTAGTTGTTTTCGCCAGATAAATTTCTGGTAACTGAGATTATAGAGGCAATCACCGACCCTCTGCGTGCTTACACGCCATTCCATCCTGCTGTCAAATCCGTGTCAACCCCAAGATCTTTTCTGAATAAACTTTCTGCAAAGTTATATAGAAGTTTCGATTCCGCAAAGAATTTAACTTAAAAATAGACGGAAGTCTGTAAAATGCCTAATAATGTGGCCTATATTTGTTTCTACCGGAAAAATATGTTTATTTTGCAAACATTTAGACAATAGAATCTTTTGCAGGGAAAGTAAGGAAGAATGGCGCTTGAGCCAGGATCAAAAATATGGCGAACATGGAGGAAGAAATGAAGTTATGGAAACGGAATGTCAAGCGTCTGTTTGACATCGTGGCATAGTTTCTTGGATTCATTCTACTGCTCGCTGTTTTTCTTGTGCTTTGCTTTTGCTTGGGGGGAGCCGTGACAGACCGTTTTCAAACTGAAACATCCAGGTTGTCAGGAGCATTTTATCTTTTGAATATTCGGACCGTATCCGAATGTTGTTCGGCCCTTGTATGGAGACTCTCGGGATGAATTGCCTCTGTCGTGGAATATCTTGATGAAGATCTATTGCGTGCATGGCTCATTGTTGATGATTTTGAAATTTGTTCAATCAACCGCCACCTTAATAATATATAAACGGAAAAAAATTGAAGCATTATGATAAAGAAAATTTTGGTTGCATTTTTTCTCTTTTGTGGTTTGGCACAAATGGTTTCTGCTCAAAGTACCATGTCGGATGAGCAGGTGATGCAGTATGTCCTGGAAGAAAATCAAAAAGGAACACCACAGAGTGAAATCATTTCTAACCTGATGAAACAGGGTGTGTCTTTAGATCAGATTCAGAGACTTAAAACCAAATATTCCAAGCAGAATGACGGCAGTGTCATGGGAGCTCAGGATTTAACAGGTGCTTCGCGTTTAAGAACGAATAACGGCAATACAAAAAATACGCTGAAAGGAAACTCCATGCGTAAGGGAGAAGAGCAGCAGATTGACTTTTCAACCATGTCGGCTTTTCAGAAACAGCAGTATCTGGAGAGACAGCAGAGCCAGTATCTTAACGGGCTGGGCTTTGTGCTGCCCGACTCTTCGGCCATGTTCAATGATATCATGAATCCGAAAGAAGAAACCAATAAAAAGAAAATTTTCGGTCATGACATCTTCAATAAGAAAGAACTGACTTTTGAAACGGATATGAATATTCCGGCTCCGGATGACTATCAGTTGGGAGCTGGGGATATGGTATTTATTGATGTTTCCGGAGCCTCACAGGTTTCTTTTAACGGAGAGGTTTCTCCCGAAGGAACGGTACATCTGGAAGGATACGGCCCGATTCAGGTGGGCGGATTGACTTTGGCACAGGCTAATGCTCAGGCACAACGTCTGTTGGGACGCTATTTTGCCGGATCACGCGTGACCTTGACCGTAGGCCAGACGAAGAGCATTACGGTGAATGTGATGGGAGAGGTTAACATGCCGGGTACCTATACACTTTCGGCTTTTGCAACTGTGTTTCACGCCTTATACATGGCCGGTGGTGCCAATGATATCGGTACATTGAGAAATATCAAGGTGTATCGGAACAACCGTCTGGTTTCTACCGTCGACCTCTATGACTATATTCTGAATGGAAAACTGTCTGGAAGTATTCGTCTGGCTTCCAATGATGTCATCGTTGTAGGACCGTATGAAGCTTTGGTACAGGTTGCCGGAAAGGTAAAACGTCCGATGTATTATGAAATGCGTCCTACGGAAAGTGTGGCTACTCTGTTGAAGTATTCCGGAGGATTTGCCGGCGATGCCTATCAGGATCAGGTGCGACTGATTCGAAGCAATTCCGGACGTAAGGAAGTGTTCAGCATTGATGAGTTCCAGATGGGTACCTTTAAGGTTGCCGATGGTGACTCTATTTTTGTGGATTCCGTATTGGACCGTTATGCCAATATGGTAGAGATCAAAGGCGCCGTATTCCGTCCCGGAATGTATCAGGTGGGTGGAAATGTGGCTACTGTGCGCCAATTGGTAGAGCAGGCCGGCGGACTTTCTGAGGATGCTTTCACAGCCCGTGCTGTCATGCATCGCCGTAAGGCTGACCGGACCCTGGAAGTAATCCCTGTTCCGATCAAGGAGATTATGGCCCACGAACAGCCGGATATTACTCTGAAGAATGAAGATGTATTATATATTCCGAGTCTGAAGGAAAGCCAGGATGAGCGCACACTTTCTATTTTTGGAGAGGTATATTATCCGGGTATCTATAATTATGCCGAGAATACTTGTATCGAGGATCTGGTGCTGCAGGCCGGTGGCTTGAAGGATGCCGCTTCTACGGTCAAGGTGGATGTGTCTCGCCGTATTCGTAATGCCAAAGCGAAAAACCCATCATCTGTTGTGGCAGAGACTTTCACCTTCGAACTGAAAGACGGATTTGTCATTGACGGTGAACCTGGATTCAAGTTGCAGCCGTTTGACGAAGTCTTCGTGAGAAAGAGCCCTGGCTATGTGGAGCAGAAGCACATCACCATTGAAGGTGAGGTGGCCTTTGCCGGAACTTATACGCTGACAACTAAGGGAGAGCGTTTGAGTGACTTGATTAAGATGGCGGGCGGACTGACTTCGGAGGCTTATCCGAAGGGAGCACGACTGATTCGCACCCTGACAGAGGCTGAACGCATGAAGCAGCAGTCTTTGAAGAAGTTTATCGTTTCAAAGGACTCTGCCGAAATCAAGAAATTTGATTTGAATAATATTCGTTACGTGGGTATTAATCTGGACAAAGCGATTGAAAATGAGGGTAGCAATGAGTGGGATCTGGTTTTGCAGGATGGCGACCGACTGATTATCCCTCAGTATTCAAATACGGTAACAATCAACGGAGAAGTGATGTATCCTAATTCCGTGGCTTACATGCCGGGAAAAGGATTGGACTATTATATCAACCAGGCGGGAGGATTCAGTGTCAAGGCACGTCGTAAGAAAGTGTTTGCCGTAAATATGAACGGTACGGTGACTCGTGTACGAAAGGCAAAAGATATTCAGCCGGGATGTGAGATTGTAGTGCCGACGAAAGAAGAAAGAAAGCGTGCGGTATCTCTTGGAGAGATCCTGAGCATTGGAACCACTGCAGCCGCTCTGGGTACGATGATTTCTACTTTGGTTAAATAAAAGTAAGGAAGAGTTTACTTCTTAATGAATTCAAAGAAAAAGAATATGAAGGAAAATTCAAATAGCTTTAAACTCCTGCATGGCGAATTGAAGTTCGACGCTTTGTTCAAGCTCATGTGGCGTTTTCGTAAATTATATCTCATCAATCTGGGAATCGCCTTTGTCGTAGCGGTGATTTATGCGCTCAGCCTGCCCCGCTATTATGAAACAAAAGTGTTGTTGGCACCGGAGTATTCCAACGGAGGTAGCAGTCTGGGTAATTTAGGCGGCCTGGCTTCACTGGCCGGCATCAATCTGGGAAGTATGGGAGGAGAGGATGCTCTTGTGCCTACTCTCTATCCGGATTTGATTGCTTCGACTGATTTCCTGGTGTCTTTGTTCGACGTGCAGATCATTACTAAAGATTCCACTTATCGTGGCTCTTTGAAGGAATATATGCAGAACGAGCAGAAGGAGCCGTGGTGGACAATGGGAATGAACAGCATTAAGAATCTGTTCAAAAGTCCGGAATCTGAGGATGGAAATGCGCTGGCTCCAGATCCGTTCTATCTGTCCAAATCGGATATGATTATGACCAAAATGATAGCCGGTAAGTTTGAGTGCGCAGTGGATAAGAAAACAAATGTGATTACTCTGGTTGCTACCGATCAGGACCCTCTGGTATCAGCTCTGCTGGTTGATACGGTGCGGATGCGATTGCAGGATTTCATTACAGAATACCGTACCAAGAAGGCTTGCAATGATTTGGTGCGTATGGAGCAGTTGCGCGATGAGGCTGAACGTACTTATAAACGTAATCTGGATAAGTATACGGCCTATGCCGATGCCAACAGAGGTGTTGTCCTTCAGATTTATAAATCACAAATGGATGAACTGAAGAATGCCACGCAGACTTCGTATAATATCTACAATCAGTTGGTACAGCAGGTGGAGCTGGCCCGGTCTAAAGTGTTGGAACGTACACCGGCCTTTACGGTGATTCAGAATGCCACCGTACCGGTTTTGCCTGCCGGCCCCAAGCGTTCGTTAATTGTCATCATGTTCTGTTTCCTGACTTTCTTGGGAACAACCTGTTATATTATCTTTAAAAAATAGTGTGACCATTTAAATATGTTGCTGCTAGCTTCTTTTTACTTAATAGCCCTGGTTTTGTCTTTTTTTGTTTTCTTCGAAGACAAAAAGGATATCTATACACGCGGCTTTTTTGTGGCAGCGGCATTGGTACTCTGTTTGTTTGCCGCTTTACGTCCAATCGGAGCGGACGCTGATTCGCGTACGTATGCCTATTTGTATGAGAATGTGCGTGCTGAGTTTATCGAGTTGTCCTTTGTTTGGATTGTGCAGTTGGTGCATGTGCTGTTTGAAGATGTCCGTTGGCTTTTTGTGATCTATGCACTCTTGGCGATTCCGGTACATATTTATGGGGTGTTTCGCCTTTCGCCTTACATACTGTTGTCGTTGCTACTCTGGTTTGCACATTATTTCCTCATTCAGGATTATACTCAGATTCGTGTGGCCGTATCCATCGGACTGTGGTTCGTAGGCTTGGTGTATCTTGGTGACAACAAACGGTTGAAATATTTTTTTTTCGTCTTGTTGGCCATATTCTTTCATTATTCGGCCGTGGCCTATCTGTTGCCTCTGTTTTTCTCAAACAAGCCGCTCACGCTGAAAGGACGTTTCTTCTTGGGAGGAATTATCGTTTTTGTTTATGCACTGTATTTCGCGCATATTGATTTGATTGTATCGTTGCCTATTCCATACATGCAGAACAAGCTGGATGATTATGAGCGAATGCGTGATATGGGAATTATGGGAGATGAGATCAATGTCTTCAATGTCATTTTCTTGTTTCGTGTCCTTCTGTTTTTTTATTTTCTGTTGAAATATTCCCGACTGGTGAAGCATTATCCCAATGCAACCTTACTGCTCAAGGTGTATTGCTGTTCTCTGGCTTCTTATGTAGGATTGGCAAGTTTGCCGATTGTGGCCGGACGTATCTGCGAACTTTATGGTGTCGTAGAGATTATTCTTTTCCCGATGCTTCTGAAAACCATACGTCCTTTAGCATTTGGGCGTTTGTTGCTTGTTATCTTTGCGTTGGGATTGTTGTCCTTAAACTTATGGTATAATCAGTTGATTAATTTTATTTGAAAAACTTATGGAAAGTCCGGCTATCATAGATATTTTGCTTGCGACCTATAACGGGGGTCGTTATCTGATTCCTCAGATTCAGTCTTTGCAGAATCAAACCTTCCAGAACTGGCATTTATGGATTCATGACGATGGTTCTAAGGATGAAACGCCTGCATTGTTGGAGCGTTTTGTGTGCGAAGATTCCCGAATAACCTGGATTAAGGATGATGTCCTGTTGCATAGCGCTTCTGAGAATTTCATGCATTTACTGCGTTTTTCTACGGCCGATTATACCATTTGTTGTGATCAGGATGATATTTGGTTGGAAGACAAACTGCAAGTGCTTTATGATGCTATCCGTTGCCGCGACAATTCTCGTGTGCAGGCTGTTTATGGTAACGGCTATATGTATCATTGTGACCGGGGAGTTATTCAGGGACGTTCCGTGCTTACTCCTCCGGAAACATTAAAGGATGCGCTGTTTCTGAACGGTGGCATACAGGGATGTGCCATCTTGTTCAACCGAAAAATGCGTGAAATCTGTTTGGACCGTCCTCAGAAAATTGCCATGCACGATCATTTGTTTACCTTAGTAGCCCTTACTTTTGGTGAGTTTACGTTTGTTGACCGTTATCTGATGTTGTATCGGAGACATTCTGCTACGGTTACCGATGCTGTAGATGGTAATTTCCGCGAAAAGACAAGTGCGTTTATCAGTAAGAAAAGTCCGATATTGGATTCTTCTCATTACGAAGCCATAAAAAGTTTTTATTCACACTACCGGAATCAGATTCCGGATTCAAAAATGAGAGAACTGGAGATTTTCTTCGGATTGGAGCATTGTGCACCATTCCGCAGATTATGGCGTGTGTGGAAGCATCACTTCAGATTATACAACCGCAGATATCTGTTACTGCTTAAGATGTTGGTCAGACCTTACATGAATCATTAAATGTAAGGTACAGAGTTATGACTTTAGGTCAAAATCTAAAGTAAAGTAGGATAAAGGCAAACAATAAAGGCTTTTTCAGAAAATCTTGTCTGTATATTTATCTTACCATGAAAATAATTTGTACCTTTGATTTAATATTAAGAGATAAGAGAATGGATATTGCCTTTATAATACCAAAAAGAGTAAATAGGGGGCCGGTTCTTGTTGTTCTGGAATTGGTAAGACAATTATTACTTCATAATCATCATTGCAAGGTGTATTATATGGATGAAGGGGGAGAACTTTCTTTTCCTTGTGAGACGGAGTATCTTTCTTTTTCCCAAACGATAGATTTTAATCGTTATGACATTGTGCATACTCATGGGATACGTCCGGATATATATGCTTTTTACCATAAGCCTCTTTCTTGCAAGGCAAAGCTGGTTTCTACAATGCATAACTATATTTTCCGTGATTTGGCTTATGAATATAATAAGGTTGTGGCGCAGGTATTCGGACGAGTGTGGCTTTGGTCTTTGAAGCGCCATGATAAGATTGTAACCTTGAGCCAGGATGCTTTAAGATATTACCGTTCCTTTTTGCCGGAGTCTAAGTTAGCTTATGTTTATAACACCCGATCATTGGATCAGACGAAAGTGCTGCCACAAGCACTTCGCGAACAAATCATAGCCTTTAAAGGAGATAGTTTTCTGATTGGAGCAAATGCTATCTTAACGAAAAGAAAAGGCATCGACCAATTAATAAAAGTACTTCCGGGTTTACCATTTTGTAAACTGCTTGTGGTAGGAGAAGGTAAGGAGAAGATTGGTCTTGAGAATTTATGTGTTGAGATGGGGGTGACTGATCGGGTACTGTTTTTAGGTTATCAGGAGGATGCTTATCGTTTTCTACCGTATTATGATCTTTTTGCCATGCCAAGTCGTAGTGAAGGTTTTGGATTGACCATTTTGGAAGCGGCACAATATCACAAGCGCCTTTTATGCTCGGATATTCCGATTTTCCGCGAGTTGCTGACGGAGAAAGAAACGGTATTCTTTACACTGGAGAATGAGGAGTCTTTGCGCAAGGCTATTCTTTATTTGAAAGATCATCCGGAAAAAGGCGATTGCTTATATGAGCGTTATGAGCAATATTTTTCTCCGGAATGTTTTTATCGTGGTTATGAGAAGATATATAATTCTTTGTTGGATTAAATTTTAGGTTTCATGTTTTCTGTATTATTATCAGTATATTCTGGTGAACATGCCGAGTATTTAGATCAGGCCTTATCAAGCATTGTTCATCAAACTTTAATGCCAGCAGAGATTGTGTTGGTTAAGGATGGCCCCTTGACAGACGCCTTGGAGCAAGTCATTGATACGTATTTGAGTGCTTATGAGAATTTGATAAAAATAGTAGAGCTTCCTTGTAATCAGGGATTAGGACATGCCTTGAACGAAGGTTTGAAAGCATGTAGCTTTGATTTGGTGGCTCGTATGGATACTGACGATATTGCCAAACCGAATCGTTTTGCCAAACAGATGGAGGTATTCTCCAAATATCCGGATTTGGATATTTGCAGTTCTTGGATTGAGGAATTCGAATCAAGTCCTCACTGTCTGTTGGCCGTGAAGAAAGTGCCCGAGAAGCATGAGGAGATTATTCAGTACGCCAGACATCGTTGTCCTGTAAATCATCCCGCAGTTATGTATCGAAAGCATGTTGTTCTGGAGGTCGGTGGGTATGAAGGCTTTCCCGAAGACTATCGTTTATGGATTAAAATGATTTTACATGGCTGTAAATTCTACAATATTCAGGAGAGTTTGCTTTATTTCCGCTTCTCTCGTGCCACGATAAAGAGACGTGGCGGTATGAAATATGCTATTTCGGATGTACTTTCTCAGTGGGGCTTTTACAAGCTTGGATTTTTGAGCTTGTTTGATTTGGTTTACAATATCTCCGTGAGAAGTATCGTGCGTCTTGTTCCGACAAATGTTCGTTTCTTGATTTATAAGAAATGTATGAGACGATAAAACAACAGCATCCAGTCTGCCAAAAGAAAGACTGGATGCTGTTGTTTTTATGAATAAAGGTGGCATTGATGCAAGATATATTTGATTTTATCTTTCCAGTTTAAACGCCCAAAAGATAAATTCTTTGAAAGAATTCTTACTGCTTCCGTGTTTTTATCTTTATCAAATCCAAGCAAGGCATAGAAGATGATTTTGTTTATGATAAAGTGAACATCCTTGTTGTCCTTTAAATTTAAGTATAAATCCTTTTTAAAGACCAGTTTGTAAGAAAAGTGTTTGCTGAAGTCTTTAGGAACAAACCTGCTGTGATATTCCTCTTCATATTTTAGGATAAAGACATGAATCTCATCCAGGAAGCAAACCGGATAAGACAGGATAAGCCGGAACCAGAAATCCAAATCTTCTCCAATCGTAAGAGACTGGTCAAAGCCTTGCAATTCCATGGCTTTAGCTTTATTTACGGCCAGGGCAGATGTCTTGAAATTGCGATAATAGAAATAGTGTTCCCAATTATTGAATTTCTTGATTTCCTGATGTTCTTCAGTTCCTTTTGCCTGATTGGCCTCCTGTGCGGGTATGTCTATGCTGTCCTGCATATACAGACCGCAGTCGGGATAGGAAGCCACCATGTCATGTAATCTTTCCAGATAGAACGGATCCCAAAGATCATCGCCGTCCAGAAAAGCGATGACTTCTCCTGATGCCCATTCCATTCCTTTGTTTCTGGTATCAGATACTCCTGTATTCTTTTTTCTGTACCGTTTCAGTCTTGGGTCGGTTATAGACTCCAGACACTCCAAACTGCCGTCCGTAGAACCATCGTCCACCAGGATGATCTCGAAATCCTTGTATGTTTGTTGCAGCACGCAAGATACAGTACGGAGTATACTTTTCTTTTTATTGTATAGGGGGATAACTACAGATATAAGCATAGTGTCTTTTTAGAATAGGTTATACAGCTAAACATTCTTTTAGGAAATCCAATGAGTTTTTCCTCAATCCTTCTAATTTGCTATTTACGTGATTCCAGTCAATTTCCTTGAAGAGTCTGCTTTCTGCTTCATCTGGCGATGAAATTAGTCGTTCTTCCAGATCAAAGAGACTCAGAATTGAGTGAAAGCGGCTCATACCTCTTCCTTTATTACCATAAACCAAGAAAGGTTTGTTGAACAGGATGGCAAATACACAAGCATGAAAGGAGTCTGTAATGACCATCTGGGCATCAAAGAAACCGCGTAGCCAGGCTTCTACTGGAGGTTGGATTCGCTCTTCAATCGAACAACTTAAATCATCAACCTTTGAATTGACGTAGAAAGGAATGTATTGGTTTTGCTGGCATAGATTGATTACTTTCTTTTTGTCTTCCGACTCGTCAAGAATGTAGACCAGCAGATTACCCGGACTTTGTGGTACCGACTGATTCTGGAACAAGGATATATATTGCTGTGGCGTGAGCAATAATGTTGGATCCAATACACAAGTAGCTTCTTTATTCAAATACTCTTTGCACAGAGTAATTCCGGAGGTTTCCCGCACGGACACCCGGTTGAATTGTCGGATCAGCTCCTTGCATGTTGTTTCTTGTTTTTTCGTGTATTCCCAGGTATCAGTACCGAAAGAAGCGGCATACGACAGTTTTTTTACGTTCCATCCAGATGCAAAATCGAGAAATGCGGCTTCAATATGGTGGAAATACATTGGACGCCATATTTGGTCACTTCCCACCACAAGGGCATCAAAATCCTGTTCTTTTAGCTCCTTGAACGATGAGATGCGCTGAGTCGTTATATTCCGGTCAATGAATTTTTGGGTATGTTGACTGACAATCGGGTAAGTCTTTCGAAAGACCATTTCCAAAAATATTGGGGTCTTTTTACTTTGAATGCAGTTATATATTCCCCGTTTGATCCATTTGAGCGGAAGTAAAAACTTATTGGCAGGAAGATGAGGGGCTTGTGTAAATGTGACAGGAGTATGTCCCATTTCTTTTAATACGGTCTGTAGGGCATAAGCCTGCAAAAGTCCCCCGTAGTTGGTATATAATGGTAGTGTGACAATTCCGATGCGCATGTTTTGGACTGTTATTTGTTTGATACGAAACTTTATAAAAAAACATGTCCCTAAATGCCAGGCATTCAGGGACATTGAAAAACTCTTTATTTTGCGTAGCTGACCGCGCGTGTTTCGCGGATAACCGTGATTTTTACCTGTCCCGGATAAGTCATCTCATCTTGAATCTTCTTAGCGATTTCCGTGCTCAGGTTTTCGGTCTGCTTGTCGTCAATCTTGTCTGCACCTACAATTACGCGCAACTCTCTACCGGCCTGAATGGCATAGGTCTTGGTTACGCCCGGATAACTCATGGCAATGTTCTCCAGGTCGTTCAGACGTTTGATGTAGGCTTCCACGATTTCACGGCGTGCTCCCGGACGGGCACCGCTGATGGCATCACAAACCTGTACGATTGGAGCCAGCAGAGAAGTCATCTCCATTTCATCATGGTGGGCACCGATGGCATTGCAGATATCTGCTTTCTCTTTATATTTTTCAGCCAGTTTGGCACCGTAAAGAGCGTGTGGCAATTCCGGTTCCTCATCAGGCACCTTACCGATATCGTGCAACAGTCCGGCGCGTTTTGCCTTTTTAGGATTCAGTCCCAGTTCGGCAGCCATCACTGCACAGAGGTTAGCTGTTTCGCGTGCATGCTGCAACAGGTTCTGACCATAGCTTGAACGGTATTTCATCTTACCGATGATACGGATCAGTTCCGGATGCAAGCCGTGTACTCCCAGGTCGATGGTCGTACGTTTTCCGGTCTCGATAATTTCCTCTTCCACCTGTTTGGTTACTTTGGCTACAACCTCTTCGATACGTGCCGGATGGATACGTCCGTCGGCAACCAGCTGATGCAAGGCCAGACGGCAGATTTCTCTTCTCACCGGATCGAATGCAGAGATAACGATTGCTTCCGGAGTATCGTCCACAACGATTTCCACTCCTGTTGCAGCTTCCAGAGCGCGGATATTTCTACCTTCGCGTCCGATGATGCGTCCCTTTACCTCGTCATTGTCGATATGGAATACGGTTACACTGTTTTCGATAGCTGTTTCTGTGGCCACACGCTGTATGGTCTGGATTACGATACGTTTGGCCTCCTTGTTGGCTGTGAGTTTGGCCTCGTCCATAATCTCGTTGATGTAGCTTGCCGCATCAGTCTTGGCTTCCTCTTTCAGTGATTCCACCAGTCTTTCCTTGGCCTCTTCTGCGCTCAGTCCGCTCAGTGATTCCAGTTTGATGCGCTCCTGCTCCTGCAACTGTTCCAGCTCTTCTTCCTTATGGATAAGTTTCTGCTGCTGGCTTTCTATTCTTTTGCGTTCATTTTCCAGTTCATTCTTTTTGCGGTTCAGGTCATCCTGTCGCTGGTTCAGACTGATTTCTCTTTGCTTCAGTCTGTTTTCGCTTTGTTGGATCTGCTGGTTTCTTTGCTGCACTTCCTTCTCCAGTTCAGCCTTTTTGTTCAGGAACTTCTCCTTTACTTCCAGCATTTTCTTTTGTTTGATCACTTCAGCCTCTTTTTTCGCTTCATTGATCATCTCCTTATAATTTCCGGTAAGAATGTAGCGGAATATGGCATACCCGCCCACACATCCTATAATGAGACATGCTAATGATACTATAATTGCTGTTACCATAATTTTTTTTAGTTTATATAATATAATAATAGTAGTGTCTTGTTTTTGAGCAAAAGACAACCTTTGAGACACGTCTGACTGTTTTTATTTCTTGTCAATCAGACCACTGCTTTCTATTTCCTGAAGCAGGGTAGTAACCTTTTCCATTAAAGGAGATGCATCTTTCTTCTGTTCATCCTTTTTCAGGGCCACTGCGATGTCCAGTATAGCCATGGCCATATAAGTTTCATCCCCCTGATGCTGGTATTTACCTGCATAGAAATTCAACCGCTCGTTAATCAGTTTTTCGGCGGCTCTATAGATTTCCTCTTCCCGTCTTTTTACGGTAATCGGAAACAGCATTTTTCCCAATCTGATGGTAATTTTAAGATTTTCGCTCTCCATGTTCCTTAAATTTTGAGTAGAGCAATGCACTTGTCTATTTCCCGGATCAGTTTAGACAATCGTCCCTTGGCGTCTTTCATGTCCTGATCGCTGATATCGATCATTCGGGCCACTTTCAGGTTGCTGTAATCTCTTTTTGTATTTTCCAACTCCCGGTTCAGAGTATCCACCCGTTGGCGCAGCAACTCATTTTCCTGTTTCAGTTCCTGATATTGCAGGATGAGCTGCCGGGTTCTGGTTTCGAATCTTTTCAGGATGGTTTCCTCTTCTGGAGTCATAAAAAAGTGATAATATTACAGAAATGAATGTGGCTTTTTAGTCGTTGCTTGCTGTTTTAGGTTCTTTTTTGGCCAGCATGACAATGCGGAATACGTATTCCGTCATCCATGCTTCAGAATATCCCAAGGTGGCTGCGTACTTGCGGATGTTTACGCAAGTTCTTCTCACAGCGTCATCTTTCCAGTCATTACGGGTCAGAATCTGGTTAATGGTTTTGGCCGTCATGTTTCTCAAGGCCTTGTGAAACATGGAAGGCATTCTGAATTTCCATTGCATCAGATTGCCGATAAGCATCATCAGGTCCTGGCTGAATCCCTGGAACATGATGAGATAGTTTTTGATATCGTTCTGGTTACGGCAGTTCTTTTTGATGCTGGCGTCAATCTCCTTGAAGAAAGTGTCGCTCATGTCGTACATGTCCATCAGCATCTTTTTGCACTTGTTCTTTTCGCCGATACCCAGTTTGTTGTTTACGGTCGGCACATGCAGTGTCTGTTTGAAAATACGCAGGTCCGGCAGGAATGCCAGGTTGGTAATACCCAGATTCATGGCAATGACTGCCTGGTAATACACACGGATCAGCGTCATGAAATCCTCCATGCCGCCTACACGTACCTGTTCATCGTCGTTCTTCTTTTTTCCAAATAAGTTTGATAATATTCCCATTTCAGATGATTCTAATAAAACAAATTAGTGCAAAGATATGATTTTTTTTTAATCTTTGCACTAATCGTGAATCTTTAATTCAAAGAAAATACCTTCAAGGTGTATTTTCTATTTGTTATATTCTTCAGCCAGTTTGATCAGATATTGGCCATACTGGTTTTTCAGCATGGGCTGGGCCACACGAATCAGCTGTTCTTTGCTGATCCAGTTGTTTATATAAGCGATGCCTTCCAGACAGGCTATTTTCACGCCCTGTCGCTTTTCGATAACTTCGATAAAGGTGCTGGCCTCGCTGAGGCTGTCGTGGGTTCCGGTATCCAGCCAGGCAAATCCACGTCCCAAAGTCTGCACCTTGAGCTCTTTCTGATTCAGAAACTCCTGATTTACAGAGGTGATTTCCAACTCGCCGCGCTCTGATGGTTTGATGTTTTTGGCAATCTCCACCACCTTGTTCGGATAAAAATACAGTCCCACAACGGCATAGTTGCTTTTCGGTTTCTGAGGTTTTTCCTCGATGCTCAGACAGTTTCCGTCCTGATCAAATTCGGCCACTCCGTAGCGTTCCGGATCGTTGACCCGATAACCGAATACGGTGGCTTTGCGGTCTTCTACCACATTGCGTACCGCTTCCTTCAGCAGTCCTGTAAAACCGGCTCCGTGGAACAGATTGTCTCCTAGTACCAGACACACATCATCGTTGCCGATAAAGTCTTCGCCTATCAGAAATGCCTGTGCCAGACCGTCGGGTGAAGGCTGCTCTGCATATTCAAAGTGAACTCCGTAGTCACTGCCGTCGCCCAGCAGGCGTTTGAATCCCGGCAGGTCGTTGGGAGTAGAAATAATCAGAATTTCCCGGATGCCGGCCAGCATCAGTACGGAAATAGGGTAATAGATCATCGGTTTGTCGAACACAGGAAGCAGCTGTTTGCTGACTCCCTTGGTAATAGGGTATAATCTGGTGCCGGAGCCTCCAGCCAATACGATTCCTTTCATAGGCGTTTATTTTTGTTTAGTAAGCGTTTTTTTCATTGCGGGTAATCATGTTCCAGACTGTTTTCCAGATAATTTTCACGTCGAGCCAGAAATTCCAGTTCTCCACATACCAGATGTCTGCCTTCACACGATCTTCCATTTGTTTCAGTTCTTTGGTTTCGCCGCGCAATCCCATAATCTGTGCCCAGCCTGTGATTCCGGGTTTTACCCAATGGCGCACCATGTATTCCTTGATGAGTTGTGAGTATTGTTCGGTGTGTTTCAGCATGTGCGGACGGGGACCTACCATGCTCATGTCTCCCAGCCATACATTGATAAACTGCGGTAACTCATCAATATTGGTTTTTCTCATGAAGTCGCCGAATTTGAATTTTCTCGGGTCGTTCAGGGTGGCCTGCACCAGGTCTGCGTCTTTGTTTACGTGCATCGACCGGAATTTATAGCAGGTAAAAACCTTTCCGTTCAGTCCGCTACGTTCCTGTTTGAAGATTACCGGTCCCGGACTTTGTCTTTTGATGATGATGGCCACAATGACATAGATTACCGGAAACAGAGTGAACAGAAACAGGCTGGAGCAGATCAGGTCAAAGGCGCGCTTCAGCAATGCGTTGTTGATGTTGTTCAGCGGCTCTTTGCGCGAGGTCAACAACATATTGCTGCCTTGCTGTATGGTAATCATACTCTTTTTTAACTGGTTGATATACACCGGAAGTGCATAGAAACGGACCACGCTGTTTTCACAGTAGCGCAGAATATTTTTCGTATCACTCTGGTCTCCTTCCTGTATGGCACAGTATACCGCCTTGATATTGGGCTTTTTTTGCAGATATTCAGTCACCTGATCGGTTGTTCCCAGATAAGGAATCGGAATGGTAAGTTCCTGACTTTCCGGATTGTTGTAGAAAATTCCTTTTATCTTGAAACCATAATTGGGGTCAGAAATCTCCTGATAGAAATTCTGAAAATGACAGGGTAATCCCACAAAGATGATCTGTTTCTGGTTTTTTCCTTTTTTACGTGTTCTTTTGATAAAGCTTCTTAAGCCCAGTCGTTCTACGGACAGCAGGAACCAGCTGATCAAAGCCAGGGAACCGATAAAACCGTAGGGTACACGATCTCCTTTCAAAATGGTAAGTACCGCAGCATATAGAACGATGTAAAGTAAAATCAAATGAAATGTTCTTTCTACGATTCGGTCTACATGAACGATTCTTTGGTAGAGTAGCGGAGGAAAATATAAAAATGCCGGAATATAAGACAATACTCCTAAAACAATAAGTGTTTTCTGCTTGAAATAAAATACATATAAAGGGTCAATGACCTTTATCAGATAATAGGTCGTATAGATGGCTAGTGATACAACTAAAATATCTATTGCTCCTATCAGTAAATTGACTGCGGGAGTTTCTGATGTATTTGTATTCTTCATTATAACAACGTTTATCTTCTTTCATTCAATATCTATACAAAATACAAAAGTAGAGAAAAATATAATATACCCCAACGAAAAAGACTTTAAAACTCCTTGTAAAAAGTCCTATTTTCTCTTGATAATTTTTTTTTTTACAAAATAAAAACAGAAAAAAAGGATATTCTACTTTACCTTTTATTGTTTTTTATTAATTTTGCAGCCTCACCAATCAAAAAATAAATGCATTTATTTACGTTCAGTCCGATTATGAAGCCCACTATTTGGGGCGGATATGACATATTAAGATATAAGCAGATGCCTGCCGACAATCGCCGTATCGGCGAGAGTTGGGAGTTGTCTGCCATTCCCGGATCGGAAAGCGTTGTCGATCAGGGACCATATACCGGTTATACTTTACCTGCCTTGGTAGATGTGTTGAAGGCTGATTTGTTGGGTAAGGAAAACTATACTCGTTTTGAAGGCCGTTTTCCTTTGTTGGTCAAGTTTATCGATGCCTGCGATGATCTTTCGGTTCAGGTGCACCCTGGTGATGCTTTGGCGGCGGCCCGTCATCATTGTTCCGGAAAGAGCGAAATGTGGTATGTGGTGAAAGCCACTCCCGAAGCACGTCTGTATTCCGGTTTTTCTTTTCCGCTTACTCCCGAAGAGTATGAACGGAGGGTAGAAGAGTGTACGCTGCCCGAAGTGTTGCAGTGTTATCATGTGCATGAGGGGGATGTCTTTTATCAGCCGGCCGGTCGGGTGCATAGCATTGGAGCCGGTTGCTTTATCTGTGAAATACAGCAGAGTAGCGATATCACTTATCGCATCTATGATTATGGACGGAAGGACCAGAATGGAAATACGCGTCAGCTGCATCTGGCCGAGGCGCGTGAGGCCATTGACTATTCGGCCCGCACGGATGCCTTTACTCCTAACGTGCATCTGAACGAACCGATGGAGCTTCTGAATACGGTTTATTTCAGTACCAGCCTGTATGATTTGAATGAGCCTATTGTATGCGACTATTCCGAGCTGGATTCGTTTGTGATTCTGATCTGTCTGAACGGAAACTGTAAGATCCGTTCGGAGCATGAAGAGGTGCTTTTGAAGGAAGGACACACGATTCTGGTCGCTGCGGCTTGTCCCGGTCTGACGATAGAGCCGGTTGACGGTGAAGTGAAACTTATAGAATGTTTTGTATAACCTGTACGAGGGATTAAGGCTGTGCTCAAGGCATGGCCTTATTTTGTATCTGATGTTTTTTTCAATTCATCAAAATGATTTTCTGATTTCATCAGCATGATTTTCGGAGGTCTTGTAATCGAAGTCTGGAAGACGGTTTTAGAATAAGAATTTTCAGGACAATTTTATCATAAACGGGGGCTGCTTGGATCGTTCCAAGCAGCCCCCGTTTATGATTTGGAATACTATTCTTCTGTGGGTTGGTTTTCCGTCTCTTTTCCCGTAAGAGCTTCCTTCAGCAGGTTGCCCATTTCGTCAAACAGGCCGTATGTGGTGCGGAGCACCTTGAATTCGGTCCGTCGGTTCAAGGCATTGCAGATTTCCTGCTGGTCTTCCGGAAGTTTCAGAATAAAGCTTTCGGTCAGCGTGTCATTTTCATGCAGGAACGGATATTTCTCCGTAAGTTTCTTTTTGATCACCTTGGGTTTGCTTTCGCCGTAGCCCACCGGCGACAGACGGTCTTTGGCAATACCGTGCGCAATCAGATAATTGACTACCGATTCCGCTCTGCGTTGTGACAGTCCCATGTTATATTGGTCATTGCCCCGGTAGTCACAGTGCGAACTCAACTCGATGGTCACATTCGGATTCTCTTCCAGCAGTTTTACCAGGCGGTCCAGTGATTCGGTTGATTCCGGAGTCAGGTCGGCCTTGTCGAATTCGTAGAACACGTTTTCCACCAGTACCGGAGCCGTTATGGAAGCCAGGGCAAATTGCAGCACATATTCCTTGCTGACTCTGCTGGTATCCACCTGCAGTTCTTCCTTATGATTCAGGAAACCGTTGCAGGTTCCCAAGAAGATGTATTTCACATGAGGCTTGATTTCCTGAACGAAGGAACCGTCGCTCCGCACGCTCAGTTTCAGGTTCGTGCCGTCGTTTCCTACCATATAGACAATTCCGTCCGGCAGTTCGTAACCGTCCTTTTCATACACCCATCCTTTGACCGACAGAATCACGTCGGGTTTCTCGAAACTCATGATGTGGTCCCAGCCGCGGGCGTCATTGCGGTTGGTGCTGAAGAAGCCCCGGTTGTGCAGTCCCTCAAAAGTCATGCCGAAATCGTCTCCGGCCGAATTCATTGGATATTTCAGGTTCTCCACATTCCATTTTCCCGTGCTGTCCTGTTTGGCACAGAACAGATCCAGACCGCCCATGCCCGGGTGTCCGTTTGAAGAAAAGTAAAGTTCGCCGTTCGGGCGGAAGGTCGGAAACATTTCGTCGCCCGGGCTATTGATGGGTTCGCCCAGATTCTCGGCACCTCCCAGTCCGTCGCTGGTGATTCGGATGCGCCACAAGTCCAGTCCACCCAGTCCGCCCGGCATGTCGGATACGAAGTACAGCCAGTTTCCATCGGGAGAAACAGCCGGATGAGCATACGAAGACAGGGTGTCTTTGGTGATTTCCAAAGGCTGGGGACTGCTCCAGGTGGCATCACTGCGGTTGGCCGTAAATATCTGTGCATAGCGCGGATATTCCGGATCGGAAGTACAGCGCGTGAAATACATGGTCTTCCCGTCGGGAGAAAAGCAGCAGGCGCCTTCGTCGTAATTGCTGTTCACTTCCGATTCGAATTCCTTGGGCTGCAGCCATTTTCCCTTTTCGTCCTTTTCTGCCAGAAAGAGGTCGCTGTTCTTGATGCCGGTGATGCCGCTCAGTTCATCACCTTTGGTTTGTGGCCGGGTGGTGGTGATATACAACTGATCCCACTCATCTCCATACAGCACAGGCGAATAGTCCGTGCGTCTGCCGTTGAGCACCGGTTCTTTCTTTACGGAATAATCCGTGGGAATCTCCTTCCAGCGTGGAGCCATGACACAGCCTTCCAGTCCGTTTCGGGCCAGAACATTGTCCGGGTCTTTTTCCAGATACAGTTTATAGTTTTCGGTCGCTTTCTTGTAATCTCCGTTTTTCTGCTGCATCTGTGCCAGATACAGGTAAGTGGTAGAGTCTGGATAATGATAGCGCACGGCATTCATATACGAACCGATGGCACGGGCCGTATAGTTTATTTTGCGGTAGCATTCGGCAGCCTTGAAGGCCCGTTCTCCTCTTTTATCCCTTTCCTTGATGGGAGTGTGCATATATGCCTTGCGGTATTGTGCGGCAGCTTCGAAATATTCGCCGATGGCCAGATGCTGGTCTCCTTTCTTGACGAATTTGTCGGCTCCGCATCCGCTGGTGATGAGCAGCAGGGCGACGGCTCCCGTCCATAATATTTTTTTCATAATTGTTTTTCGTGTTTCAGAAAACCCTATTCAAATGATTGTCTGAACGTGCATCCGTTTTTCCATTCCGAACATCCGAAGGCGGTTTTGCCTTTGATGATATGGCCTTTTCCGCACAGCGGACAGACATCGCCTTCTTTCACGGTTGTGGAGGGAGCGGCTTCCTTCTTCTTGCTTTTGGAAGCAGCCTTCTTTCTGGTGGTTTTCTCGGCAGTTTTCTTTTCTGCCGGTTTTTTCTTTTCCTCCAGAGTCAGAGCCACCCGTCGGTTTGAGTTGTCCGCCAGCACGGCATACACAATGTCACACACCATTTGCTTCAGCTCGTCCAGAAAAGTCTTGGCTTCATATTCCTTCTTTTCTATCTGGCGCAACTTGCGCTCCCAGATACCGGTCAGTTCGGCACTTTTCAGCAGTTCCTCATGGATGAGGCCGATCAGCTCCACTCCGGTGGGGGTGGCATACAGGTTTTTCCTTTCCTTCCGGATGTAGCGCCTCTTGAACAGGGTTTCTATGATGGCCGCGCGGGTTGACGGGCGACCGATTCCGTTTTCCTTCAGGGCATCGCGCAGACTTTCGTCCTCGACCAGTCTTCCGGCCGTTTCCATGGCCCGCAGCAAGGTTGCTTCGGTATAGGGCTTGGGAGCTTGTGTCCATTTCTCGGCCAGATCCGGGATGTGAGTTCCGTTTTCCCCTTTCCGGAAGTCAGGCAGGGTCTGCTCTTCTTCGTTCTTGCCGGTCATGCTTTTCTTTTCGGCGGCATAGACATCTCGCCAGCCCGAAACCACAATCAGTTTTCCGGTGGCCTTAAACGGGATACCGGCCGTTTCGCCCAACACGGTCGTTGTTGAGAACTTACAGTCAGGATAAAAGGCGGCAATGAAGCGGCGTGCTATGAGGTCGAATACCTTTTCTTCATCAGGAGTAAGATTCTGGGGTTTCACTCCTGTCGGGATGATGGCATGGTGGTCGGTTACCTTTGAGGAGTCGAACACCTTTTTGCTTTTCTTCAATTGTGCTCCTCGCAAGGGCTGTAGCAGTTCGCCATAGCGTTCTGCTATTCCGTTCAGAATGTTCTTACATTTCGGATAGATGTCATCGCTCAGGAAAGTGGTGTCTACACGTGGGTAAGTCGTGATTTTCTTTTCGTAAAGCGACTGTATGGTTTGCAGAGTGGTGTCGGCCGAGAAGGCAAACTTTTTGTTGCATTCCACCTGCAGTGAAGTCAGGTCAAACAGACGGGGAGGAGCCTCGGTGCCGTTTTTCTTGTTTACTGCGGTGATGGTAAAAGGAGCATCTTTGATTTTCTCCAACGCTTCGCGTCCTTCTTCCTGCGAGGTAAAGCCCTTTCGGCTGATGTCGGTATCCTTCTTGTCGTTTTCTTTGCTTTTCTTCTCCTCTTCCTCCTCTCCGTCCTCATCCTGTCCCATGAGAGCGGTGAATGTGGTGTCGCGATATACCGTGGTCAGCACCCAGTAAGGTTCGGGAGTGAAGTTTTCTATTTCCTGCTGTCGCTTGACAATCAGGGCCAGTGTGGGAGTCTGTACGCGTCCGATGCTCAGCACCTGTTTCCCTTGTCCGTATTTCAGGGTATACAGTCGTGTGGCATTCATACCCAGGGTCCAGTCACCGATGGCGCGACTCAGTCCCGCTTCGTAGAGCGACTGGTATTCTTTCTGGTCTTTCAGCTGGCTGAATCCTTCCTTGATGGCCTCTTCGGTCAGTGAAGAAATCCAGAGTCTTTTTACGGGGCAGCGCGCTCCGGCTTTCTGCATCACCCAGCGCTGAATCAGTTCTCCTTCCTGTCCGGCATCACCACAGTTGATGATTTCGTCAGCGTGCTGCATGAGCTCCTCAATCACTTTGAACTGTTTTTCAATACCGGAGTCAGCCTTCAGCTTGATACCGAATCGTGGCGGAATCATGGGTAGGGCAGAAAGGCTCCAGGCCTTCCACAGGGGAGAATATTCATGCGGCTCTTTCAGCTCGCACAGATGACCGAACGTCCAGGTTACCTGATATCCGTTCCCTTCCATATATCCGTTACAGGTCTTGTTGGCTCCCAGCACATGCGCTATGTCTTTGGCCACACTGGGTTTCTCTGCGATGCATACAATCATTTCAGAATCTCTCTTTAATTATATAATAATGTAGCAAAGATAGTATTTTTTTGTCATTCTCTTGCCGGACAAAGTTTTTATCCTCGAAAAAAAGCTTTCCGGATTTGACCATTCGGGCAAAAAGTCGGCTTAGGCAAAAAAAGATACGTAAAAATGTTTCTTATTCTTTATTTTTGATTACATTTGCTTACTGACAAGACACAAATCAGAACTTAACAAGAAAATAATATCATGAATTGGTTTGAAAATTTATTATTCGATCCCGATTCCATAGCACACATCGTTTTGCTCTATTCTGTGGTGATTGCTGCGGGAATCTTTTTGGGAAAAATCAAGGTTTTCGGTATCTCCTTGGGAGTTACCTTTGTGCTGTTTGCCGGCATTGTGGCCGGGCATTTCGGTTTTACGGGAAATCTTTCCGTTCTTAACTTTATGCAGGACTTCGGTCTGATTCTGTTTGTCTATTTTATTGGTTTACAGGTCGGCCCCGGATTCTTTGAAGCTTTCAAGAAAGGAGGAATCGTACTCAATTGTCTGGCAGTGGGCATTGTGGCATTGAATATTGTGACCATGCTGCTGCTTTATTATCTGTTCTGCGACACAAACGATCCGCATTCCTTGCCTATGATGGTGGGTGTGCTGTGTGGAGCGGTGACCAATACTCCGGGATTGGGTGCTGCTACCGAGGCTTTGAATCAGATTTTTCCGGAAAATGCCATACCTCAGATTGCTTCGGGATATGCCTGTGCTTATCCTTTGGGTGTTATCGGTATTATCGGAGCTACAATCGCTTTGCGCTATTTGTGTAAAGTTTCTTTGGAGAAGGAGGAAGCCCGCATTGAAGCCGAGCGCGCCGAAAATCCTCATGTCAAGCCGCACAAGATGACTCTGCGTGTGACCAATGCGGCTTTGGCCGAGAAGAATCTGAAACAGGTGCGCGAGTTTCTGGGCCGGGAATTCGTGTGTTCACGTGCGCTGCATGAAGGGCATGTGAGCATTCCTACCCGAAAAACGGTTCTCCATCTGGGAGACTCCATCCATGTGGTATGTGCCGAAGACGATGCTGAGGCTATTTCGGCATTTATCGGTCCTCAGGTAACGGATATAGACTGGAACATGCAGGACAAGCCGATGGTATCCAAGAGCATTCTGGTTACCCAGCCTTCCATGAATGGAAAGACATTTGGCGAGATGCACTTCAGTTCGGTTTACGGAGTCAATGTGACCCGTATTTCCCGTTTTGGTATGAATCTGTTTGCCGACCGCAACCTGCGTATTCAGGTGGGTGACAAGATTGTGGCAGTAGGTCCGGAAGATGCCGTTGATCGTGTGGCCAATGTGATGGGTAACTCTATCAAGCGTCTGGATCATCCGAATATGGCCACGATTTTCGTAGGTATTCTTTTGGGTATCATTCTCGGAAGCCTTCCTTTTGCTGTTCCCGGCATTCCGACACCGGTTAAGTTAGGTCTGGCCGGTGGTCCGCTTATCGTGGCTATTCTGATCGGTAAGTTCGGTTACAAGTTGCGTCTGGTTACTTATGTGACCAACAGTGCCAGTTTGATGCTGCGTGAGGTAGGATTGGTGTTGTTCCTGGCCAGTGTGGGTATTAAGGCCGGTGCCAATTTTGTGCATACCGTAGTCGAAGGTGACGGTTTGATGTACGTATGGATGGGTTTCCTGATCACGGTAATTCCTATTTTGGTGATCGGTTTGATAGCCCGTTATAAATATCACATCAACTATTTCATCTTAATGGGATTGATAGCCGGTAGTACTACCGACCCTCCAGCCTTGGCTTTTGCCAGTCAGTCATCCAGTAGTGATGCTCCTTCCGTAGGTTATTCTACGGTATATCCGCTGGTTATGTTTTTACGTATTCTTACGGCACAGGTAATTATCTTGTTACTTTGTTCGGCAGGGTGATTCCTGCTGCGGAATTAGATTAGTTGGAAAAAAGCTAAACAAGATACTATAAGTCCCGACTCGGAGACGAATCTGAACGAATCGTACCGAGTCGGGACTAGTTTTTTTTGTTTTTCTATATGATTTTACCGATTAAAAACTTCTTAAAGTTAGTCGGGCATAATCTGATTCTAAGATCAATGCTTTACCATCTGCTTTGACCACTTTAAATACTGTTTCCTGAGCATTAATGCCATAGGGATTCAGATCTGGGATCGCTGCCAATTGTCCGTCATCAGACGTCGCATTCTTTCCTTTTAGATTTTTGATTATGACGATATCCTGATCCTCATCGTAGCTGAACTCTCCAAAGAAACTCTTGTATCCGTTTCCTCCTAAGTCCGTCAGTTCTACCATGTGTAACTGGATACCCATATACATTCTATGGCAATCAGTTTTCGTACCGTTAGCTTTGGTTTCTACGGTCATCAACTGCCAGTAACCATCCAGATTACCGTTTATCGGCCATTTTTTGTCACATCCCCAGGTCATGCATACCATGACCAACAGCAGGCTCCATGCTGCCAGTTTCTTGGTTATCTTTTCCATAATACTCCTTCTTTTCTGATAGTAATCATTCCACCGACACTGTTGCCCAGATAATCTCCTTGATCCCAGCCTAGTGCAGCGCTAAAATTCCAGCCTTTCAACTGTTTGGGGCGGTAGCCCACTTCATAATATGACGAAAATTGTTTTTTTATCTCATCCAGCGGATTTTCATAGGTGCCCCAATGCTTGGCATACGACAGTTTTACAAGATAACTCCATTCGTCAGTCGGATTGCCACAGAAAGCCAAATGATTGGCTTTGGTTCTGTTGCTTCGGAACATCAGGCTTCCATCCTTATTATAGATTGGTCCCGGCAGCAGCGGATTACCCATTCCCATACCCCAATGTTGCCATCCCTGATAAAAATAGTTGTTGTAGTATTTGTCGGCTGCACTGATCTGATAGTCGAATGACCCAAGGAAACCATCGTAAAGAATGGGACCGCTTTGGTCTTTGGTTGCGAGTCCTTCCCAAAGTACCTTGCTGACCCAAGGATTTTTAGGCAGAGTTACTTCCAGCCCCAAATGTCCATCCTTCCAACGGCCGTATTGCATGAACATCTGCGATTCATCTTCGAACATGTGTTCGTAGTAGACTCTGAATTTCCAATCTTTCCAATAATAGGTAAAGGCTGTGTTCCAGCTTCCGATAAAGTTACCCGCTACATTCACCTGATCTCCTCCCGGAGTGTTTTCTCCTCCTTCTGTAGGTATGATCATGTTGACGTAGTCCTTAAAACCATCCGGCATGTCGAAGATATCCCAACTGTTGGTCTTCTTATTCCATTTATATTGGTCTGCTCCGAACTGAGAAGAAACCAGCAGGCCGATTTCAAATTCCCAGGGGCGTTTTTCTGTATTTCCGATGCGGAACATAGCCGATTTGGTGTGATACAGTGTGTTCTTAACATAAGTCTTATAGTGGGGGCGGGCAAAGTCTTCCTGCCAATTACCATCAGTAAAGGCACCGTATGCAAAGTGTCCTTTGAAGGAGAGCCATTTTTTTGTACCCGGAACTGGAACATAATCCTCTATTTCGGCCCGTACCTGAGGGATGGGACGTGCATTTCCTTCTTCCACCATGGCACCACTGCTCAGGTAGAGATCTTTGCCGAGCGGATTACGTTCCTTGCTTCCCATGCTCAGTTGCAGGCATCTCCAGGCTATATCCACATAAGCCTGCTGTACGATGATATTCTGAGTCAGGTTATATCCTCCGGCGAGATCGGCTCCTGCTTTCATTTTCCAGTGGTGGTTCATCTTTTTATTATATTCCACTCCGGCTCTCAACCATGCACTGTTTGGGTTTACACTGGAGAGTCCATAGCGGTTGGCTGTGAACCATAGGGGAGCATAATCACCTCCTCCAGCTGTGGCCGTGGCCTCTATGTGATAGGAGAGGGAGTCGCGGGTTTCTGCTGTAACACCTTGCGCAATACAGCAACTCAATAGAATTAGTTTTATAAATCTCATATAATAATAGAGTGTAAAGATAATTGCGTTACATATATCCGTTTTTCTTTCTCCAGCAGTATTGCCATAAACGAAACATGGGATTCCAAAGAACTTCATCCGGATAGCTTTTTATAAATCTCAAATTACGTTTTATTTTTCTGATGTATTTATGCAGATGAGATTCGTTTTGTTTTCGGACAATTCGTTCGTCGTATTTGCCAAAATTTCCAGCTCTCATGATTTCATCTAACAGAAATTTACCTTCTTTGACCGAAGGAGCACATATTAGATATTTGTTTTCTAATCCGAATACCTCTTGCATAATATACATAACGGCGCTGCAAAAACGTTGCATTCCAAGTTTCTGGATCCATTTATAACTGTTTTTTTTCTCTTCTTCTGAACATTCTTGTTTTAAGATATAGTAATAATCCAAAATTTGTCTGAGCCCAATCCCTTCGTCAAAAAGATGCCTGTAGATGTGCAAAAGTATATATATTCTGTTGAATTCAATAGTTGGTATGCAGATTTTTTCTTTGCTATCAGGCAAAGAAACTTCGTGTGTGAACTGTTTTTCTTTAAACTCTTGAAAAAGTTTTTGAAGTTTCTTGTTTTTGAAATAATTGTTCATCCATGAAGGAGTGAAGTGTACTTCAATATTACATGCTTTCATTACCGGGAATTCTGCATGGTGGTAAACTATTTCTTCATTAGGACAATATTTGCGTACATATTGCGTAATTTCATTTCTACTTTTATCAAGCCAGATATCAATGTCTCCCGGAGTACGTAATAATGGATTAGGATAGAATAATGCATTTCCTTGTCCTTTGAGTATTACAGTATTGAATCCGTCATTGCGGAACTTTATAGTTATTTTAGATGCCAGCTGATTTAATTCCTGATTTCTTTTTTTTATCTTTTCAACTTTGGTAAACCATTGTAATAATATGGTTTTAGGAGGACATTTTTCTTTAGGACATTTTTTTATACCTTCCAGAAGTATGCCAGTGAGTGTTTGTTGCTTTGCAAGATCATATATTTTACTCCATTCTTCTGTTGAAAGAACAAAGGCAAATTCTTCATTAGTTACAGAACATCTTAGAAGTTCTAGAAAATAGTTTTCTTTCATAATAGAGTAATATATTTTTGACAAATTTAGAATATAAATCGTTTGTTATGTGACAATAATTCTCCGATGGTTGTTCTTTAAAAAAGGGATACTTTGTCGTTTATTGCAATAGTCTGATTTTTATTTATTGTATATTTGATATATCTGTTTTGCAATATTTTGCCAGTCAAAAAGTTTTAGATCATATACCTTTCGTTTGCAAGCTAATGATTTTGCTTCAATTAATGCTGTTAATTTGTTGATACTATTAGTAGGATAATAAGAATCTTCATCTAATGAGAGTTGGCGAGTAGCTGGAATATCGCTTACGATTAAATCCAATCCATAACTCATTGCTTCTAATAATACAATTGGAAAACCTTCATTTCTGGATGGAAGTACATAAAATCCTGCATTTTGATATAGTTGGGCCAAATCATTGTTTAGCATTGTGCCCGTAAAAACGATACTGGAGTCTTGGGCTAACTTTAAAAGTTCATTTTTGTATTCTTGTTCGGTTTCAACGTCTCCAACAATGACTAATTTAAATCTTGTCTTTGATGCTTTATAAGCTTTGATAAGAATATCAAATCCTTTCTCTGGAGTTATTCTTCCAACAGAAAGAATATATTCTTTTTCTGCTAACTCAAATCTCTCTAAAATATTTTTTTTATTTGTTTTTATTGGCTTGACGACACCGTTGGGTATGTAATAACATTTATTTTTAATATGTTTTTTACATTTTTCCATTTGTGCCTTATTAACAAAAATAATATGGTCAGCACAGGCAAAAGCAATTTTTTCACTTATGCGTAAAAGTGCTTTTGCAAGATATCCCCATTTGTTGTGTTCATAGTTTGCACTATGATATGTTAATACTATTTTAATATTTCTGATTTTTAATATCGGAGCAAATAATGAAGGACCAATATTATGGATATGAACAATTTCAGGTTTGAGAAATAAACTATAAATCGTTGCAAGAAAAGAATGTATTACAGCTTCGATGCCCTTTATTTTAGTTGATGGTAAATCAATAAATGTTATTCTTTTATTTAGAGTCTTGTTCTTACTATTAATATATGCTTTCCTTCTAAATACAATGATTGTATTCTCTGTAGATATCTTTGCTATATGAGAGTATAATAATTCGCAATGCTTTTCTACTCCGCCTTGGATATTAGGAAACCCTCTTGTTCCTATAACACAAATTTTCATGCTTACTTCTTTTGAGATAAGATTCTCTTATAAAAAGAGATAAGTCTTTTATAATAACTTTCTTTACTCATATCTTCTTTTGCGTAGGCAATACAATTTTTACACAAATGAAGATATTCTTCATCTGATAGACTTTCTATTTGTTTAATAAGTTTTGCCAATTCTTTTGAATTCCCCATTGGGAATGTATATCCAGTTTCTTTTTCTTTAATAATTTCGGGAATGCCACCGATTTTACTGCCAATAACCGGAATACCGTATGAATAAGCTTCTATGATAGACATAGGATTGTTTTCATAACATTCAGATGGTACGATTATAAAATAGGCCTCTTTGATTAGCTTTGTTAATTCTTCTCCTTGTTTGTAGCCTAGTAACTCAATATTGTTTATATGGTTTTCTGAAATATATTCTTTGATATTTTTTTCCAGCGGACCAGTACCTGCAATCTTAATTGGAAGAGAAATTCCGTATTTAAAAGATTTTATGAGAGTCATAATTCCTTTTTCTTCTGACAGCCTTCCTAAGAATAGTAGATATTTTTCCTTTTTGTTTTCTACTTTCTTTGTCTGTGTTAAAGAAAAATTATGCATTACAATATGTGGAATATTCATTAAGCCTGGCATATATTTTTCATGTTTTTCTTGTGAAAATTGGCTGACATAAATTAAGCCATTCAGATATTGGCACGGATTGAAAAATTTATTTCTAAAATATTGTTCTGCAGCCATGAAGAAACTAAGAAAATAACTTCCTTTGGTACATTTGTGAGTGAAACATTTATAGAAATCTTTGCCATTGCAAGCTTCACAAATTTTGCCAAAACCATTTTTAAAGCAATATGCAGGACATACAATTCTATAATCATGTATTGTAAAAACAATAGGAATATTATATTTTTTGAGCACTGGGAATATAGATGGAGAAATTTGACCCCACATTAAATGAATATGTGCTATATCAGGATGCGTTTCCTGAATTAGCTTTTCTATGTTCTTTGCAGCTTCTGGATAATAAAAATAGTTTCTTAAATTGATGAATTGACGAAAAATTCCCTTGCGAGTTTCTTTGGACTCAGGAAAATATTTTTCATATTTTGATGGAAGATTATTATCCCATTTTAATGTAAAATATACAACTTGGTGTCCTTGCTCCTCTAGCATGGCTCCAGTATTAAAGCAGACGGTTTCTGCTCCTCCTTTATTGTAATGATAAACATCAATTAGAAGAATTCTCATTGTTCTTTTTTATAGTTGTTGATTATACGCTCTAGGATATTGATTGATTTAGCTCGTTCTTGTTTTATTATTTTATTAACTTCGGAATAATCAATAGGCTGATTCATTAAAGAAAAATCATTGTAATTAGTGATGATTCGCTTTTCCAACTTTGTTAGCTTGAGTATACTTTGATTTCTCGTTCCTGTTTTTGTATTAGGTAGTATTTCAATAAAGTTTTTATTGAAATTTATTGAGAATGCAGTTCCGTGGAATGAATCGGTGATAATATAAGTGGCATTTTTGATGTATGATATGAAATCTCCTATTTCAGGTAAGTATATAAACTTTCCTCCTCTTTTGATTTGGTGTAATGACGGAGAAATCCTGTATAAAGGAAGATTTGCTTTTTTCGCAAAGGCTATGGCATATTGATCCAGGATTGGGTTATTGTGGATTTGATAAACCAATACATATGGTTTTTGTGTGGTTGGTTGCGTTATAAACTGAGACCACTCTTCAGCTGTTATTAGTAAAGTTGGATCTAATACCTGTCCGAAACAGGGTAATTCAAGTTTTTTCAGAATATCTACTGCGCTGTCTTCCCGAATCGTGATATGATTATAATCTTTTAGCCATTCTTTATATAGGGCTAATGTTGATTCATTGAATTCGGTCTTACCAAAGCTTCCAGCATACGAAACCTTATAGCTATTATGAGGGGTAAAACTGAGAAAATAAGCGGAGTCGGGCTTGCCATCGGCAACAGGTCCCCAAACTTGATCGCTTCCCGTCAAAAAAACGTCTGTTTCTTTTATAAAAGATGCTTCTTTGAGTTCTATATGTGAAGAAAATCGGGGAGTGAGATCAAGATTTCTTTTTCTCATTCTTGAAAATTTAATCTCTGCATATTTGTCGCTTGGGTAACGTAACAGTATATAAAGTATTTTTTTGAATATATTATTCTCCCACTCTTTTTTATACTTTAATAGAGTCGTTACTCCTTTCAGACCGCATTCATCTTTTCTTATATAATTGATTATTGAGGCTTTATGCCCTAATGATTGGATAATCTTTTGTGTAGCAATGGCTTGTAATAAGGAGCCATAGTTTGACGGTGCATGTCGGGTTATAATGGATATTTTCATAAATCATTTAAGTATTAGGTTTCTAATATCTGGTATTTTATTTATGATTTTATAAAAGACAATTGGCATGCTTGGAAGCTTCTCAAGAAGAAAAGTAAATAGGAATCTTTGCATTAAATCCAAATATCCGGCAAGTTTTATTCGCATAGAGCATGGCTTGTGGAGGTAAAAAGGGATTAATAGTTGTTTCCTTTCTATATCTTTTAAACTTAATCCTTTTTCTACAGAGCTAAATGTTTGTTCTTTTAAATGAATGCAACTGGTTGCTTTTAAAAGCTCTTTTCCTTTCTCAGAATGGCAAACAATTAAATTACATCCGTCCTTTTCGTCTTTGAGAATATTCCATGGATCCATTAATGTTAAGTCTGCGTAGTCTATGGCATACGGGTCTCCACAAATATGACATCCGGGTACAGACCATAATCTTTTTCCGAAGGGTAGTGAAGATGCTGTAGAATAGTTAATACTTTTTTGATTTATAAAGACAGAACCTGGCCATCCATTTCCTCTGTATTGAAAAGAAAATTGAGAGTCAATGCTAATAGAGGTCCGAAGCATTTTGGCTATGAATTGAGTGGATCTAATGGTTTTCTGCTGTTTACAGAATATGCAGATGCAATATAATTCTTTTGTTCTACGTTTTAAATAATTGTAAGCGCTTTTTATTTGGCAGCTAGTTCCAATAATGAGTATTTTTTTTCCTTGAATTTTTTTTATATTTTCATTCAAAGGAACAGAATGGTATATTGAATTTGGTATTTCATTGTATTCAGGTATATTATCAGGAGTGTAAAGATATCCTTCTGCAAAGGGGAATTCGCTTGTTTTCCTTAACGTATAGACGCCATCTACAAGTTTTTTTTGTAAGCATTCTATAGCTATAGCTCTTGTAACTCCGCCGGATGAACTATGATATCTTATTTGTTTATTGTTATGATATCCAAGATAAAATATTCTGTTTTTTATTGTTTCCTTATAATTTGGAGAAACAGAATCAGAATTGGCTGGACAGAGGCGGATGCATAATTTACATTTTATACATGTATCCTGATTTATCTCAACAATGTTAAGGCCTTCTTTATTCCGCTCAAAAGAAATAGCTTGTTTCGGACATATTGCTTTGCATAAGCCACATTGTTGGCAATAGGAATATTCAAATACGACTCTATTATTTTTTATATGAAGCATCTGTTTTCTCTATGATTTTATTATAGTATTCGATATACTTCTGAGCTGTAGTTTCAATATTAAATAGTTGGCAAACTCTCTGATAGCCTTCTTCTGCAATATCAAGTCGTTCTTTGGGATTGTTTATGATATGTTCGATGCGTTGTGCACAGCTGCTAGGGTCATAGTTTTTAAAATAATATCCATACCGCCCTTGATCAATAACTTCAAGCAAACTAGGATGTTCCGATACAAGTACAGGAGTTCTTGCTGACATAGCTTCTGCTACTGTTAAGCCGAATCCCTCTCTTCTAGATGCTTGTATGGCTAAATCGTATTGAGACAGATTTTTGAAAATAAATTCTTGGCTTTTTGAACCGAGGAAGCTAATAAAGTCAGATAATTGGTATTTCTCAACGAGTTGAACTAAATACTCTTTTGAATCTCCGTCACCAATAAAATCAATATGAAAGTTTGTATATCCATTTTCTTTGAGATGCCGGGCTGCCATTATAATAATATCTTGCCCTTTTACATCATGAAAAAGTCTGCTTACTTGTACTATACTAAATGTTGATGGTTTCTCTTTGTGTTTTTTACTCTCTATTTGATTTATTGGTATGCCGTTATATACGACATCAACATGTTTATTAATTTGGGTAGTGATACTTTCTTTAACAACATTGGAGATTGCAAATACATGTGTTGATTTTGCCAGATACTTTGCGTCTGTATTGCGGCACATTGCATGTTGTGTGGTACATACTTTCTTTCTGAACGGAGGAAATATATATTTTATAATAGTAGAAGTATGTGTGTGGATTATGTCGGGATTATATTTTCGGATATAATTATTTAATTTGAGAATGTCCAATATATTCTTCGATTTGACTTTTCTCTTAATACAGTGGAATTTTACTCTTGAATCGAGTCTTTTTACGAGTTTTGTATCAACAATATCATTAATAGTTAATACATGGATTTCGTGATTTTCTTTGATTTGTTCATTGACTATATTGATTAGCATGGTTTCAATACCACCGTATCCCATGCTATATGTTATATGCAATATTTTCATATTTAATTAAGGCAAATCTTTTGTAAAAGAGTTATTTTTATTCTTTTCTAAATGTGTTCAGATAGTTTCTTCCATGAGCATCCCAAATAAACAGCATTTGATTGTCTCGTAGATTATCTCTGATAGCAATAGATACATTTGGCCATAGTGCGCATAAATAACTTATTAACATGATTGCTTTTATCGGAGTACGTAATCTTTGTATATTTTTGAATGCGTGAAAGAATAGAATACCTCCACAGATTGAATAGAAGAAAACTAATACTCCTGATAGTCGGTTTAATATTTCTACTTTAAGGAATAATGGACTGACTATTGCCCCGATCACAAATAAATTATAAATAAAAATCCCTTCATGATATTTTTTCATACATTTTAATCCCCAGAGCATGGCAGGGATATATGCTATTGCCAGTCTGATACTATTACTTATTGTCAAGTTTATAACACCAATGTTTCCAAAGTTTCCAGAAATAATGTCTTCGGTAGAGTTTAGATATAAATTGAGTCGAGGATCAATACTTCCTAAACCTAATTTTAATAGAATATTACTAAAGGTTACAATGAAATTTAGATATGATAAATTAGATACAAATAGTGTTACTAAAAATAATGGAACTGATATTTTGGGCGGGATGCCTTTTTTAGATAAGAGTTTGTGCAATGCAATGAACGGAAGTAGGGTAGTAAAACCTATATGAGTGAGACAGGTTATTACAATAAAAAATAGACTTTTATATGTTTTTCTTTCCAGGTAATAATGGAGAAACAAAAGAAAGAAGCTGAATGCCAGATACCAACGGATAAACATGTTATTACCATATAATTCAAAAAGAACCAGTGGTAAAACATATTGTATAGCTTGCTTGTAGCGTTTTATAAACAGAAACGTACAGAATATGAGAAATGCGGATTGGAAAAAAATAAAAAGGTAGTATGGAATGCCTATATTATAGCAGGTATAACAGATAAGTTTAAAAATAAATTCGTAATCTTCAGAATTAAAATTCTGACCAATATTTATATATCTGAAGTAATATTCATTATAATCAATTTCTCTACCAAATCGTAGTCCTTCTACTATAGCAAAAACTGCAATAGGAAAAATCGCATATTTCCAGTAATGTTTGGGTGACTTAGATATTATATAACCAAATAATAGGAATATAGCGAATTCAAGAAGTTTTAAACTTGTATAGATTAAATTTATTTCCGACATGACTTTTTTAATAAGTAAAATTTATTAAGAATAAAAACGGCTATATCTAGAACTCTAAAACTAAATGGCAACAAGAAAAAAACAAACCTGTTTTTTTCTAATTTGCAAAGGTTGATGTATTGATATACACTTTTTAAAAAGGAATATATTTCCTTTCTATCGCAATATCGGGTTTGATGATGAAATTGAATAACATACCATGTGAAGATGGCAAATTCGTTACTGGTCATAGTGCGGTATAATTCACACTCTTTGTTATTTTGACAAAGCTTAAGTAGACTGTTTTGCACTTGCTTTTTCCAGTCTAATATATCTGTTGGATTATAAAATTTTTTGGTTAGATGGCTGTTGTCAATTCTATAATTATAGTCATATTCTTTTATGGTACATAAGGATTCTGATTTCTCTAGAAAATTAAGAACGAAAATCAGGTCCTCATTTAAACTGCATTTCTCAGGAAATCTGAGGGTATTTTTCTTTATAATTTCAGTTGAGTAGCATTTACTCCAAGGGTTGTTTAAATATGTACCTATTTTGCAGAGAACGTCAAATCTTTCATTTCCGATTGTGTAGCTTGGTTCTAAGATAATGTTTTTTGAGACGTCTTTTTCAATAATTCTGCATCCTTGAATAACCATATCAGCAGATGGAGTTTGATGGAAATTTTCCAACCATCTTCTGTTTATCGTATCATCAGAATCAATAAAGCATATATATTCACCATTAGCATATTGGATGCCATAATTTCTAGCATGAGAAACGCCCTGATTGTTTATATGAAACACTTTGATTCTGGAATCCAGTTCTTTATAGGTCTCACAGATTTTTTTAGAATTGTCAGTACTTCCATCATTGATAAGCAGTACTTCGAAATTGCTATAAGTTTGGACTAATATACTTTTGATACAATTCTCTAAGTATTTTTCGCTATTATATATTGGTACAATGATTGAAAACTTACTTTTCATTCTGAATATATTTTTTAGGAAAACATTCTAGTAATTCTTTTTGGATTATTGAAATGTCTTTTTGCGGGAGTGATTGCAGATTATGTCTTTCAAACAGTTCCATCCATTTGTCATTAACTATGTAGTCATTAAAATCCTTAATTCCCTCATAGGTTTCAATATCTACAGATGAAAAATAATCTTTAAACTTAAAACCGTCTGTATCAATTTCTCCCTTTTTAATCCATAGAGCTGGAATTCCATACGAATGTGCTACAATAATTCCGTGGAGTGATGTAGAAAGGATGTAATGACATTGCGTAATTTCTTCAACAGTTTCTTTTATATTTGTCGTGTTCAGATCAATAATTTTATAATTGGGATATTCTTTTTGAAACACTTGTGTCTCTTTAAAATGTGGTACAATCCCTAGTTTGTATTTTTTTTGAGAGATAGGTTTAATATATAGAGGTAAAAGCATACCCGGATCTCCAAATGCTTCACAGTGGAAGGTACCAAATTTTTTAATCTTATTGTATGAAAATTTACCTCTTAGTGCATATACATTTCCTCCATGAAATTGTTCGTTTTCATTCATGAATCCGGCTCCCCAAATGTCTGAGTATTTATTTCCTAACGAAAGTACAGAACCGATAGCTATTAGATTTTTTTCATTGGGTAAAAGAATTGATTTTATTGATTTAAAATTTCCTCGTAATAGATTGATGATGATGTGTTTGATATAATACTTTTTGAATATAATCTTTCGGCTTTTTTGTATAATATGCTTGTTGTGCGTGATTTGAGAAACAATAAAGGGGCTTAGGGCATCGCCAAAGTTTTTTCCGTTATAATATAAAAGTTTGATTTTTTTCATTTTAAATTTTTCTTAGCAAAATTGAATGCATAATATTTTTTTTGAGAAAACTTCTTATTTATTTTCATAGTGTATATCACTGTGTATACGACTGAGATTTTATTATCACTCAAGAATATAGTGCATTTTAATATTATGAAAACTTGTCTTATCTAATAATTAAATTATGAGTAATTTGGGAATGTGAGGTATATTCATCTTATTACGGCTTCGCCGCTACCTGTCACAGTTCTTATGACAGATAGGATGAGATAAATGCTAATAAATAAAAATACCTCAAATAATTGATAAGCAATAAATTCCTATTAGCTTTTTTGAAATCAATTAAGTGAGGCTGCTTGTTTAAAGAGAAATAATGTTGAATTTTAGTTCAGTATAAACATTATACTACAAAGATACGTATAAATCAGGATAAATGGAATTTTTTAGTCGTTTTTTAAGATTTCATGATGCTTCTTCGATATTGATGATTAGCTATAGTCAATATCTTAAAAACATCTTCTGCTGATGCTTTCGGGGAAATATTTTTAATAGACGAAAAAATCTTCTCAATGATTTTACAAAATGTTCCTGATGAAATTGCAAAATGTTCCTGATGAATTTTTTGAGCCGTCACCGCTTGCAAACTCATTGAATACAACAGAAATGGGACTGCATCTTTCTGAGACAGTCCCATTAAAGCGTTTTTATTTCTTCTTAAACGGATTTTTTCTCTTTTTTGAGGTATTGACATCTTCATATCCATACCCGTATCCGTATCCATATCCGGATTTTCCGTATCCATATCCGTACTTCTTTCCGTATCCGTAGGCGTAGCTATGCTTACGACGGTTTAGATCGATACCGTTGAGTACTGTGGCTACCTGAGGGAATTGTTCATAGTCACGAAGAGTATTGATGAATTCAAATCCTGCTTTAGGAGTAACATCGGCACGGCATACATAGACGCAGATATCAGCGTTTTGAGCGACTAGAGCACTATCGGTTACCATGCCGATAGGAGCTGTATCCATGATGATATAGTCATACTTGTCTTTCAGCATGGCAATGGCCTGAGGCAAAACATTACCAGACACTAGCTCAGTAGGGTTCGGAGGGATTGGACCGCCAGGCAGAATGTCCAGATTTGGGGTGACATCTGATTGCTGGATCATGTCGAACAGGTTTACTTCTTCCGGATTGCTCAGATAAGAAGTAATACCATCAGCACGGCGTGACAGGTGGAACACCTTGTTCAAACCGGGTTTACGGATGTCCATACCGATAATAATGACCTTTTTGCCCATGAGAGCCAGACTGACAGCTGTATTTCCGGCAACAAAAGACTTTCCTTCTCCCGGTTGGGTAGAAGAGAACATAATGACTTTCTGATCTTTTTTGAGCAAGAACAGCAGATTTGTTCTCAGAGAACGGAATGCTTCCTCCATAATACCGTTGGCATTTTCATGTACCACAATAGCACCACCACTGCCAGGTTTTTCTCCGATTGGCAGTTCTGCCAAGATCGGCACATCAGTAATCTTACGGATGTCATCTGTGTTTTCGATCTTATATTGCAGTAAATCTACCAGATAAATCACACCGAATGGAAGTCCCATTCCGACAATCAGTGAAATAAGCATGATTATCTTTTTTCGGGGAGAGACCGGTCTGTTTGCAGCCAGAGCTTCTTCAACGATACGGCTGTTATTGGCTGTAGAAGCCAGAGTAATGGCGTTTTCCTCACGCTTCTGTAACAGAATGGTGTAAAGCGTTGCCTTGATTTCCCGTTGACGCGAAATGCTGATCAGTTCTTTTTCCTGTTGAGGAGCATCGCTGATTCGGTTCTCGAACTTTCGTGCCTGAAGGTCTAACTGGTTTTTGGTAATCATCAAGCCCTCGAGAACACTGGCCACAGTGGTGCGCACATTGCGTCGGGTGGCTTCGATGCTTACATCCAGATTGGCAATCGTCGGGTTTTCTTCAGATGAAGTGCGCAACAGTCGCTTTCTTTCAATAATCTGAGCATTATAGGTGTTGATGACATTGGTCAATGTCTTGTCTTCCAGACCTACGTTGCTGGGGATGACATCTTCGCCAAACTGTGGATTGTCGATGTAGTCGCGCAGGAACTCAACCAGACGGATCTGGGTTGAATTGTTGACGCGCGCTTTGTTGTATTCTGAATTTTCCTTCAAGGCAAGTTCAGCGTCACTGGACAGGTTGGTCAGGCCGGAACGTTGCTTGAAATCAGCCAGCTCGTTTTCTGTATTGCCCAGCTCTTCGCCAATCAGTTGGATGCGCTTGTCAATAAACTCACCGGTTTTTTCCGCAATCTCATTCTTTTCGTCATTGGCATCCTTGTTGTACATGGCTACCAGAGTGTTGATGAAGTCCACGGCTCGGGCACGACTGGTAGATTTCATGGTCAGCTGCGCAATAGTTGTGGTCTTTGAGGTCGCTTCAATGGCAATACTTTTGCGATAGCCGATGGCAACCGCTGTAGGCGACTGAATGGTGCTGACAAAGCTTGTGGGCATTTCCTCCAGCATCTCTTTGGAAGCGTCCTTGAGGTTGGGGTTCTCGGTTACAGTGATAACACCTACCGGAGTGTTGATTACTTGTGGGAAGCTGTTGATGGTGGCTTCCTGCTTGCATTCTTCCTCGTTTTTCCAATATTTTATGTCTGCCTTCCACTTTCCGGCTTCTTTTTGCTGGAATTTAAGTGTGATTCCTCCGGACAGTTTGTCAGCTTCTTCGGGAGTCATATAAATATTGAACGGGGCTGTTTTGTAAAGCTCCCGGGTATAGGACAGAGTGCGTGGTTCGAAATAGCTGATATAGAGGTTTTGAGCAATCACCACCTTCTTCATGAGGGTGCGTGAATTGAGTATCTCTATTTCGTTGTCAAAATTGTTGGTCATGGAAATCATACCCATACCGCTTAAGGAAGCCAGTGGGTTCTGTGAAGAAAATCCACGCTTATTGTCTTCCTTGATTAATACGGAAGCATTAACCTGATAGACGGGAGTTGATTTACGAATGTATAAATAGCCCAAAACCAAAAACAGAATAATACTGGTCAGGAACCAGGGCCAGTAGATTAAATATTTAAATACCAGGGCATAGAGATTTACTTTTTCTTCTTTTTTGTCCTGGTTGTCATCAATCAAAAAATCGTCTGCCATAAAAATACAGGGGATTTAGAAGTTGTTTATTTTAGGATATTGAAAAGCAAGCTGACAACGGATACCATGGTCGAAGTTACGGAAATCCACAATGAAGTGCTGCTTCCTATTTCTGAGTTTTTGGCTTTTGTACTGTTCGGAGTGACATAAAGGATGTCATTCTGACGCAAATAATAATAGGGCGAAAGAATCAGGTTGGCATCATTCAGGTTAAGCTCCACAATTTCCTTGCGGCCGATGGAGTCTTCGCGAATGAGCTTGACGTTGTTTCGAATACCGTAAACCGTCATGTCGCCCGCCATGGCCAACGCCTCGAGTACATTGACTTTCTCGTTGCTGACCGTAAAGGTTCCCGGCCGGGCAACCTCTCCCAATACGGAAATCTTATAGTTGCTCATACGTACATTGACAATAGGAGTTTCTTTCAGATAAGTGGAGAGTTTTTCTCGAATCAGATCTTCTGCTTCTCCTTTGGTCAGTCCTCCCACTTTCAAACGGCCAAGAATCGGGAAATCGATTTCTCCGGTGTTGCTGACCAGATATTGTTGGATGGTCGGTTGGGTTGTTGTATAGGTATTCTTGTTTGCTACATTGATAGGAGTCTGCATGGCCAGATTAAAGGGAGCTGAAACCTGCGGATCTGTAGTGTTTACGGTAATGGCCAAAAGGTCTTTTGGCATAATTTTTGCATCATATAAGGGCAGATGCTGTGCCGCATTGCTTATCTGCTCCGCATTCTGAAAGTAAGGTACCTGTTTGTAGGAAGTGCAGGACGCAAACATCAGAATGCCGAGTAGAGCATAAAGAAATCTCTTGATTTTCATAAAATAGGGATGTGGGATTTTTGATTTTTGGATAGCTTATTTGCCGAACAGACGACCGAACAGTCCTTTCTTTTTTTCCTGCGGCTCTTCGTTTTCGTAACGGTCCATCAGATCTTCATAAGATAATCGTTTGCTGACCATTTCGTAAATGGTTCCCCAATCGGGAAGTCCGCCTAAGTTGCGGTCGTCTATAAACAAGTCGGCTTTGAGCTTGCGGGAATAGTGCTTATGCTCCTGTTCTTCTTCCGGATAATCTTTATTGACGGCATAGAACTCCAGACCGCGTTCCCGGCAAAAGTCTACCGCTTCCTGAAGGAGTTTGCCTTCGCGTACACTCCACAGAATCAGCTTGTGGCGGTCGTCACGTAATTTTTTTAAAGTCTCGATGGCAAACGGAATCTCGCGCCCGATAGCCGGGTATTTGTGTTCTACGATAGTTCCGTCAAAATCTACTGCTATAATCATATTTTACACTTAAAATCAATGATTGGATTTTCGTTTATTGATAAAGGTCTTCCTGATAGTCAAAAAGCCATTCCGCTTCTGCCAGTGTAGGATGTTTCTTGTCTTTCTCGGACAGGATGATAGAGGCTGGATCCAGTTTCCAGTCAATGCCCAGCGCCGGGTCGTTCCATGCTATGGCTCCTTCGCTTTGGGGAGCATAGTAATTGTCGCATTTGTATTGGAAAATGGCTTCGGGGCTTAATACACTGAAGCCATGTGCAAATCCGCGAGGTACAAAGAGCTGCCGGTGATTTTCTTCAGAAAGTTCTACGGCTACATGCTTTCCGAAAGTAGGAGAACCCTTCCGGATATCGACAGCTACATCGAGTACACAGCCTTTGATGCAGCGCACAAGTTTGCTTTGGGTAAAAGGAGGCTTCTGGAAATGAAGACCACGCAATACTCCATAACTGCTTTTACTTTCATTATCCTGAACAAATGAAACTTTTCTTACATTTTCGCAGAATACACGTTCGGAAAAAGATTCAAAGAAATACCCTCTGGGGTCCGTAAAAATCTTTGGCTCAATAATAAAAACGCCATCCAGTTCGGTCTTGATTATTTGCATCACGTTTTCGTTTTTATATTAATGTCGCAAAGGTAGACAAAAAAACAGAGCAAGGCAATTAAAAAGAATTAAAAAGAATTCCTATTCCTCAATCTCCGAAAGGTAGCCTATCGGAATTTCTACAGTGGCATAACCCAGCTGCGGAATGCGGATTCCTACCTCATGTTTTCCGCTTTGCTGGAACAGTTCGCCTTCGAGGCCCTGCAATGGTCCCTTGACCACGCGAACCCGGTCGCCTGGTGTAAGTAAATCTTTACAAAAACTGATGGCCGTATCCGAAAAGTCGAACATGAAAATGAAGCGTTCCATCTCTTTGTCCGGAATTACTGCAGGATGTCGTGTGCCGCGTAGAGTCAGATAACTCAATGCGGAGGGGTCCTGTAGTAATGCAATGCGCTCAGCTTCTTCTACATGTACAAAAATCATCATGGGAATGACCACTTGTTCGAGCTTTTTCTTACGATCGGACCATTGGCGTATAACGGTCTGAACCGGAAGAAAATGCTCGGTGCCCCATTCGCTCAGGCGTTTTGCCAGCTTCTTCTCATGGTGCATTTTGACATAGAGAGCATACCATTTTTTCATGTTAGAGAACTCTTTGTTTTACATATCGACTACAAATATAGGCTTTTTGGCTATTTAATGCGATGTTTGATGCAACTTTTTGCTAAAAATAAGTATTTTTGCAAATAGGATTTTTGATGTTTTAAAGTAGAATTGTTTATAAAATAGTGGAATTATGTGGGAGTATTTCCTGATCGGCTGGACTTGTTTTGTTCTGCTGGTATTTCTGCATTTGATATTTGATTGCTTGTATTACTACAGTAATTTGCCGAAGAATATCCGGAAAATAATCCGTGCTTTTACAGAAGAATAAGCATAATCTGCAATTTGTGTAAATAAGTGCACGGGGAGTCTGTTTTTCGTTTTGTGGTGACAAAAGAAGGGCAGATATGAATACCTTGTGTGCATGAAACAGATTATTTTACCGATTTTTCTTTACATTTTTGTGGGACTGACTTTGGGCTCCTGTGAGAGGGTCAGTTTCCCGGAACAGGGAACAGGGGAAGATGAGCCCGCTTTAGAGGATACGCTGGTGGTGGATACCACCGGCGCAGGTACTTTGTATGCTCCCGCAACTGTGGCTGATATTCTGAATAAGCCTGATGAATATCTGGGATTTTCTTGCTGGGTGGCCGGTTATATTGTTGGTTATACGGAACGGACCATGAAAAATGCTGCCTTTACGACGGAGGGAGCAGTGCAGAGTAATATTCTTTTGGCTCAATATCCGTGGGAACAAGATTATGAGTGCTGTGTTCCGGTTGAGCTGAAGACAGACAAATGGAAACAGAGCATCAGCCTGGCTCATCGCCCGGAGAATCTAGGGAAACGGATTGCAGTGCATGGTCTGGTCAAGACGTATTTTAGTGTAACCGGAGTTCGGAGTATTGATGGTGCAAAATGGTTGGAAAGCGAGTCTTTTCCTGATGAACCGGATGAACCTCAGATACCGGACGAGCCGGAAGAGCCCCAGCAGCCGGAGGACCCCGAAGAACCCGATCTTCCCGATGAACCGGAAGAGCCCGAGAATCCCGAGACTCCCATAGAAACTTATTTTATTTCCGTAAATGACGTGTCTTTGCAACAGGTAAATCAGAAATCCGTTGTTGCAGTAGGAGCACGTTATATGCTGGGCACTGTGCCGGAATATGGACGTATGGCTTTTGTCGGTTTGTCCTTGAAGTATGGTAAGACTGTGAAGTACAGGCCTGTATTGCCAGCAGAGGGAGAGCATGACTGTTTTTATACGCAAGAAAGACAGATGCCCGCCATATTCTTGTTGGAACAGAGCGAAAATGGATTTCGGTTGCGTGATGAACTGACCGGAGGCTATCTGGCTTATGATGTCCGGGGAGATGCAAATTCCATATCCTGGATACCTTTGTACACCTTATTGTCAGAAGATTTGGATGAGCACTTTTGCGCAGATTTCCTGATTCATGCCGATGAAACCGAAAAACAACTGGAAACCTCTGTAAAAATAAAATTTTCGGCAGTCGATAGCCGTAATGGTTTGTTACGTTATAATTCCGGAGGGATGAATTTTAAACTCAACTATGCGGAAAATGGAGGCAGTGTTTGTTTATATCTGCTGAAATAGTTGTTTCTCGAAAAAAAGTATATATTTGCAGTTGGAACCAACCATGAATTGTAATGTATATAAAAAAATGTTTTTTAAAAGTGTGGTCTTTTTATTATGACGGTTTCCGGGAAATGACTTTGGGACGCGTCTTATGGGCCATCATTCTGATAAAGCTATTTATTATGTTTGTGGTGCTCCGCGTGTTTTTCTTTCCCGATTTTGTGGCTACACATGCAACAGAAGGCGATGAGGCCCGGTTTGTGGGCGAGGAACTGATGGAACGCAGGGCGCCTTAGTAGAATCTTGATTTATCTAACTGCAAATTTTGTGTATATGACTGAACCTATTGAACTGTCTTTGATTGACTGGTCACGAGCGCAGTTTGCTCTGACCGCTATCTATCACTGGCTTTTTGTTCCGCTTACTTTGGGACTGGCGGTGATTATGGGAGTGATGGAAACCCTCTATTACAAATCGGGGGATGTTTTCTGGAAGCGCACAGCACGCTTCTGGATGAAATTATTCGGTATTAATTTTGCCATCGGTGTGGCCACTGGATTGATTCTCGAATTCGAGTTTGGCACAAACTGGAGTAATTATTCTTGGTTTGTGGGCGATATCTTTGGGGCACCGTTGGCTATAGAAGGAATTTTGGCCTTCTTTATGGAGGCTACTTTCATTGCGGTCATGTTCTTTGGCTGGAATAAGGTGAGTCGGGGATTCCATTTGGCTTCAACCTGGCTTACCGGACTGGGAGCAACGATTTCGGCCTGGTGGATTCTGGTGGCCAACGCCTGGATGCAGTATCCGGTGGGTATGGAGTTCAATCCGGATACCGTGCGCAATGAAATGGTGGATTTCTGGGCCGTAGCGACTTCACCGGTAGCCGTAAACAAATTTTTCCATACCGTGATTTCGAGTTGGGTATTGGGTGCGGCCTTTGTGGTTGGCGTGAGTGCCTGGTATCTTTGGAAGCGTCGGGAGAAGCGGTTTGCTCTGGAAAGTATGAAGATTGCAGCTTGTGTAGGACTGGCGGCTACAGTGCTTACCGCATGGACCGGCGACAAGTCCGGTTATCACGTGGCGCAGCATCAGCCCATGAAACTGGCTGCTATGGAAGCTTTGTATGAAGGCCAGAAAGGAGCATCGCTTGTAGCCATTGGTATCCTGAACCGTACGGAGTCCGGTGAAATCAATCCGGAAAAGCCTTTGGTGGCAGGAATTGAAATCCCGAATATGTTGTCTGTATTGGCTTATCGGGATAAAGATTCTTATGTGCCTGGAATCAATAACCTGTTGCAGGGAGGATATGCTCTTCCGGATGGCAGCATTGCATTGTCTGCGCAGGAAAAGATGGAGCGCGGAAAGCGTGCGATTGCTGCTTTAGGCGCCTATCGTCAGGCTAAGTCCGATAAGGATATGCAGCGTGCTGAGCTTGAGTTGGCAACGCTGAAAGAGAATATGCCTTATTTCGGATATGGTTACATTCATGAACCGCAGGATTTAGTTCCTAATGTGACTTTGAATTTTTATGCTTTCCGAGTTATGGTCGGATTGGGCGTATATCTGATTCTGTTCTTTGCCGGTATTCTGTTTTTGGTGTATCGCAAGCGTTTGGCTGATTTGCGCTGGGTGCAGTGGGGCGCTATGCTCACCGTGCCTTTGGCTTATCTCGCTTCACAAGCCGGTTGGGTGGTGGCCGAATGTGGCCGACAGCCGTGGGCCATTCAGGATCTGCTTCCTGTGAACGCGGCTATTTCCAGTCTGGAAACGTCTTCTGTCCAGACCACTTTCTTTATATTTTTAGTATTGTTTACGGTGTTGCTGATTGCAGAAATCAGAATTATGATCAAAGCTATTGCAGCCGGACCGGAAAAGGATGTTGAATCTGTTTAATGGATGGAATATGATGGACTACGCATTTTATCAAGAATATTGGTGGTTCCTGGTTTCTTTACTGGGAGGATTACTTGTGTTTCTGCTGTTTGTGCAGGGAGGAAACGCTCTGATTTTTTCTTTGGGGCAGAATGAGTTGGAACGCAAGATGATTGTGAATTCTACGGGTCGGAAGTGGGAGTTTACCTTTACCACTCTGGTTACTTTCGGAGGAGCATTCTTTGCTTCGTTTCCGTTGTTCTACAGTACCAGTTTCGGAGGAGCTTATTGGCTTTGGATGATTATTCTGTTCAGTTTTGTCTTGCAGGCTGTCAGTTATGAGTACCAGAGCAAGAAGGGAAATCTTTTGGGACGAAACACCTACCGGGCCTTTTTGGTACTGAATGGTTTTGTCGGTCCTTTCTTTTTGGGCTGTGCGGTTGCGACCTTCTTTACCGGATCAGATTTTGTGGTTAATAAAGAGCAGTTGCTGACACAAGGCATGCCGGTCATCAGTGTCTGGGGAAATAACTGGCACGGACTGGATGCGCTGGCTAATGGGTGGAATATTGTTCTCGGTCTGGCTGTAGTCTTCCTCTCCCGAGTTCTGGGTGCCTTATACCTTATTAATAATATCCTTGACGAAGGGATTAACCGTAAGGCACGGCGTGCGGTGCTTTTCAATGCAGTGCCCTTTTTGGTTTTGTTTTTGACTTTTGTCATCCGTCTTTTCCTGACTGAAGGTTTTGCTGTCGATCCGCAGAGCGGTGTCGTCTTCATGGAACCGTTCAAGTACTGGCATAATTTGCTGGCACTTCCGGCGGTGGCTGTCCTTTTCCTGCTGGGAGTAGCGGGAGTGCTCGGAGGTATTGTCGGATGTGTGCTGAAGCCGGATTTCCGCAAAGGTATCTGGTGGACCGGTACCGGTACGGTCTTGGCAGTCTTGGCTTTGCTTCTGCTGGCCGGATATAATCATACGGCCTATTATCCTTCGGTAACGGATTTGCAGAGTTCCTTGACTTTGTCAAACAGTTGCTCCAGTGAATTTACTTTGAAGACCATGTCTGTGGTATCTTTGCTGATTCCGTTTGTCTTGGCTTATATTTTCTATGCCTGGAGAAGTATCGACCGCAAGAAGATTGATGCTCAGGAGATGCAGGAAGATGAGCATACCTATTGATTTTTTGATGATTTGATACTGAAACGGGTGGGTCAAAACTAGAATGACTACGCCTCAAGGTTGCAGATTATAACTATAATATTAAAAAAAGGGCTGTATCAAACTCTGTATTGAGTAATGATGCGGCCCTTTCTTTAGTCTTTTAGGGTGCTTAGATTTCATTTTGACACACCCTCTTCCCGTATTGTTACTTCTTAGTTTTTGTAGATACAGACAGATTGGATCAGTTGAAAAGTTCAAAGGTAAATTTATATCCGAATCCGAATCCCGACGACTGATTATAGGACAAGAACAGTCCGGTGTCGAAGATAAAGGTACTGATGCCATAACCCAGTTCGATATGGGCTGGCAGGTTACGCATGGTCAGGAAATTCAGATAGATGCGTTCGTTACGGATGTGTCCGGTGTATTTTCCGATATGGCTCACCAGCATAAAAGGAGCCTCGAAAGCGGTATTAAACCGGAAGTAATAGCTTGAAGCATTGTACCACCGGCTGTCCAGATTCTGAAATCTTCCTCCAATGTCGTCGGTCCACCCCTCGGGCAGCGTGTTGTCACGCAAGTTGGCAAAATCCACGAAATAAGTTTCGCGTTGGTTGGTAAATCCGCCGCCGCCAATTCGGTAACTCAGTTTGCTACGCACTCCAAGACGTACGGTATGCTGTATCTCCGCTTCTATTCGTTCATACACACCGGTGCTTCCGAATACCTTGTTCAGTCCGCGTTCATAATCGAGAATGAAGGTAGGGTAGCGTGAAGACAATCGTATCTTTTTGCGGTTACTGATGTAATAATACATTCCCGGTGTCCATTCAATGCGTATGTTAGGGGCAAAGCTGACATATTGTTTACGGATGATGCCGATAATCTCATTACTGGCATTGTTTTGTCCCTGAATGTGGAAAACACCTTCGGGAGTAAACACAGGAGGTTTGATCGGGGTACGCCGGTGCATGGTCACACCGGTAATCAGGTCAAAGCCATTGAACAGTTCTATTTTGTTTTTTACCTGAATGTTCAGGTCCGTAAAGTAATTCAGGTTCAGAAAATCAAAATTGATGGTCGTATCCGCCATATTCTGGATGTCTTCCAGCACATCACTGCTGTAGATACGGTTTCCGTTACCTACGCTGAACTCCAGATTACCATTGCGCATCGGGGCATAATTATAATTGGAAGTCAGTTGCCAGTAGAACTCCTTGCGGGTGAAGTTGTAACCCAGACGGGCGCGGAAGTCTATGGACTGAGCGTTCCGGAACTGGTTTCTGTAACGCAGATCCTGGCGGTAGGCCAGTCCGTTGCCTTTGCTGTAGCTGAACAGCAGAGGGTTCATGAAAGGCGTACAACGGAAGGAGCCGAATTGTTCCGCATTCCATTGGTAGTCCTCAATGAAGATATTCCCCAGATACTTCCATACCTTGTCGCTTCTTTTTTCTTTCTGTTTGACAGTATCCTTTTTGGCCTGCCGTTCCTGATAGTCTTTGTAGATTACCTGTTCGTAAGATTCCAGGGGAATGGAACGCAGGCTGTCAAATGCCTGCTCGCTCCGTTCGTAGGCCGAAGGGTCGCAGGTGAGTGTAAAGTTTGCCGAAAGGTTGTAGTCCGGTTTCTTTTTCTTTTCGGTGGTGATGTCCCGATAGTTCAGGTGAGCCCGATACCTTCCTCTCAGTTTGTTCCAGGCCAGTGCGTACGATGCCTCTATGTCATAGCTCTCCGGGAGATATTCTGTTTTTGTTCCCGGTTTTCCCATGTCTATGTGGCATTTGAACTGCAACAGATCCGAGCGTCCTTCAAAGACAATGCGGCGCACGCTCCATGAACTGTCGTTGATGACCATCTGTCCCTTTACCAGCTGATAACTTTTGTTTTTGGGGATGAAAGACACGTGATATAGGAAACGGCTCAGAGTGTCCGTCGTGATAGAGTCCAGGCGGTAATTGTAATGCCGTGTGCTTTTGGGAGCGAGCGGAGACAGAAGCGCGTCTCCGACCAGATAAGGCTCGTATATGTTTATGTTGAAGTAGTTGATCACTCCCGGTATGTTTTTGTGGTCGCGCAGTGTGCCGTTGATATAACGGATCTTCTGGTCATAGATGGACGGATATGTATAATGAATGTCCCGGTATGTTTCCAGCAGATACTGAGTGATGCCTTTTTCGCTGCGCAGCACCTGAGGCAGATAGCGGAACAGCAGATTCTTCTTGTCAATATTCAGAAGGGCGCGCACATACATGTTGGCTTTATATTCCTGAATGGTGTCCTTGTAGACGGGAGCCACTCTGTAAAGCTGTTTGAGCAGCGAGTCTATCGAGGTGGTGGGTGTCTGGCTATAGCACACGAAGGGGCACACGATCAGAAAAACCAGAAGCAGCAGTCTGACCATGTTCTTTCCGGTGATATGAAGCCAGAAGAATTTCATGAATTCTCCATATCCTTCAGGTGAATGTCAAGAGCCTGAACCGAAATGTGGATTTCCCATACTGAAAGACCCAGCGAAATGATAAGCAGTAAAAGAGCCATTCCGAATACATAAATGGAGAGCAGGTGCATTCCCACATAGATGAGAAACATGCTCACCACACAGAGCAACAGGCTGCTGATACCGGTTATCTGCATGCTGCGGGTCAGATAAAGACGTTTGCGCAGATTGCTGATTTGTGCGGCAGTCACGTCAGAATGTTGCTTCATATACTGTTCCTTGAGGGTACGTATCAGTTGGGCGTACGACAGGAAACGGTTGGTATAGGCCAGCATAATCAGCGAGATGGCCGAGAAAAGTAATGCCGGAGTGGCCAGATTCAGTTCTTCCATAGAGTGTTCCTAATAAATTTTGTGTTCCATGCAAAGTTAGGAAAAAGCCGCATATCTGTTCTATCCCGAGGGAGGATTTTGATTATTTTTTTCAGCGGGTAGATATAGGTTCTGTTTCTTTTTGTATCTTTGAAAATGAAAATAATATATTTGGATATTTTGGAAAGAACAGAAAGATGAGAAAAGATTTGATCAATATGGAATACTGGCGCGAAGCGCATCTGCTTCCGCTGCTTTGTCCAACCGATGCCTTTTATGTAAAGTATGCCCGAAAGATAAGAGATAAAATCCGGAAGGCTGATTTTGAGCGCAAGCTTTCTCCCGATGACATGACCGAGATTGCCCTCACTCTGACTTATTATCTGGAAGATGTAGTGAGCGGTTTGGGAGTATGGCGTTCGTTTGTTCTGGAGCATCAGCGTATGTATGGCCGTTTTCTGCCGTTCTACGAAACCCGTGAAGACAACTACTATATTGATGAAGTCAACGAAGCCGATGTATGCTTTCTGATTTGGATGACTTTCCAAAAGAGAAACAACGGAATGATTGTCAATCCCGAGAACTCTTACATGCAGAAACTGGCCCACGAGATTTTTCTGATCTTTGATGAAGATTTCGAGCAGCTGCCCATAAATTCCGAATTGCTTGAGGCCATGCAGAAGCCGGTACTGTATAAGGATTTCTATAATCTGAAAACCCTGATGGTTCAGGTCTGCTGCATGTCTTATCTGTTTTATTATTTCACGGCCCAGCATCGCAGCCGGGTGCTGAATTTTGTAAAACATATCGTTGGCGAGGGGCAGCCTCTGTCTGTCATCGAATATATGGTGGAATCTTTTCTGGGTGTCTATGAAAAGACCGGTCCTCTGTCCTTGAAGCCTCAGGTATGGATCAGCCGTATGTTGGAGCAGTGGGGCATGAAGGAAGAGGAAGAGGCCGTTTCGCAAATGGAAGCCAAGGAGCTGCAGCCTTATCTGATTGTGGAGTGCGACGAGCAGAAACTTCTTTTGGAAGACTGGCAGCAGCAGCGTTTTGAACTGGAGCTGGCAGACATGCTTCAGGTAGATCCGAAGATGGTAGCCCGTCAGAAGGTGATGCTTGGATCGATTGTTCAGTATAAGGGCAAGTGGTATCCGAATGGCGGTGTGAGCTGGCTTCCGGGAGATGCTAAATTTACAAAATTCAAGGAGCAGAAACTCAGAATCCGGACACAGAATGAGCAGATCACCCAAAAAGTGATGGAACTGAACGGTCAGAGTCCGTTCCTTTTCTTCGAAGACTATAATACGATGAAGCTCTGGATGGATGAACATCTGAAAGAAGAGACTCAGGCCAGCTCTATCCTGAACGACGGAGAGAAGCACGACGAGGAGAAGAATATTGTGGTATTTGTTTCTCCCGAGACCGGTCTTTTGGTTTTGCCGGGAGGAGCCTGCTGCATCAAGCATAAGGATAATCCTTATTATCTGCCGGCCGAGGCGGGAGCCTATGCGGTAAGGGTTTTGTTCGACCCTCATTTCTCAGCTCCCGAGATGGTACGTTGCTTGGTTCAGGAGAATCTGTTGCCCGACGCTGCCTTGTATTCCGAAATCAGCGAAGAGCGTGGCAAGCAGCTTTTGCAGGATAATCTGGATTTCCTGTTGCGCACAATCAGATCCGATTTCTAACTTTATATAAAGCAAAATACTATGGATTTTTTAGATTTAGTAAAAAGAAGACAAAGCGACCGGCGCTTTGAGCCTACTCCGGTGAGTAAGGAGCTGGTTGTAGGCTGTCTGGAGGCCGCACGGATGGCTCCTTCGGCTTGCAATTCACAGCCGTGGAAGTTTGTGGTCATTGACGAGCCCGAACTGAAAGGCAAGGTGGCACGGGCTGCCGCCAGTATGGGAATGAATAAATTTGCCGATGAGGCTCCGGTCATTGTGGCTGTTGTTATGGAAAAAATGAACTTTACGGCCCGTATAGGAAGCGTTATCAAAGACAAGGAGTATTCTTTGCTGGATGTAGGCATCGCTACCGAGCATTTTTGCCTGCAAGCCGCCTCTATGGGATTGGGAACCTGCATTCTGGGTTGGTTCAACGAAAAGGAAGTGAATAAATTGCTGCACGTGGGCAATCGGCGCATCCCCTTGTTGATTCTCCTGGGCTATCCTGCCGGAGAAATCCGTCCGAAGGCCCGAAAGAGACTGGATGAAATGAGCTCATGGAACAAATACTAAAAAGAAATTCCCAAACGACAGTCTGGTAGAAGTCTGATTGTTTGGGGATTTTCTTTTGGTTATGTGGTTACAATAATTTAGACAGAGTATTGTGATTTAGATTAAACTATTCTTTCGTACAAAGGAATGGGTTAATAAATTTGATGTATTGATAGGGGAATTTCTGATTTTAATTTTTACTACTATGAGTTTGAAAAATAACGTTCCACAGATATGGTCTATTGATAGGTTATTAGCTGCGAACTTAATAATACCAGATTATCAGCGTCCGTATAAATGGACAGACAAAAATATAACTGATCTTATTCTTGATATACAAAAGAGTATAGAAGAAAGCAGAAGATATGTAAATTTTAAATATCGTATTGGCACAATTATACTTCACAAGAATGAAAATGATGAATATGAAGTTGTGGATGGACAACAACGTATTCTATCGTTGCTCTTATTGACTCTGTATTTGCAATCAGGTTTTACCTGTACATTGCTGAATACAAAATTTTCAAGCAAAGTTACCCAAAGGAATATTCATGATAATTATCAAACAATAAGCGAATGGTTTTCTTCTGTTGATGAAGAGGTAAAGAGACTTTTTGAATATGCTTTGAAGAATATTTTGGAAGTGGTTGTTATTACTGTAAACAAAATCAGCGAAGCGTTTCAATTGTTTGATTCTCAAAATACACGTGGTCGTGCTTTATATCCACATGATTTACTTAAAGCTTACCATCTGAGAGAAATTCATGATAAATATGAGATGCAGCATGCGGTAGTAAAATGGGAATCAAAGAATCCAAAAGCTATTCGAGAATTGTTTGATCTTTATTTGTTTCCATTGTGGAATTGGGCAAAATGTCGGAAAAGTGGTAATTTTACTACAGCAGATATAGATATTTATAAGGGTATTGAAGAGAAAACTGGGTACACATACGCTCATCGGGCAAACAAAGCTATGCCTTATTTTTTACTTACAGAGCCTTTCATCTCGGGAGGTGATTTTTTTGAAATGGTAGATCATTATATGCAAATGTTGCATAATATTAAAGAGGAAATTATAACAAATCCGAATTTTAGTAGTATAAGGCAGATATTGACCGATGGTAAGGATTTTAATTCTGTGGTAGAATTTGATAAAGCTTGTAAGTCATCATCCACAGGACTTAATTATGCTCGTAATTTGTTTTTTTGCGCTTTATTATGCTATTATGATCGTTTCCATAATTTTGATGTAATGGCAGTAAAAAAATTGTTTACTTGGGCAATGATGATTAGAATAGACATGGTTCATTTAGGTTTTGATACGATAAACCGATATGCTATTGGTTTAGGGGACAATGGCAAATACAGCAATGCTAAACCTGTAATATCCATGATAGCCTATGCTCGTAGGCATACTGAAATTTCAGGTATGAGGCTTAATTTAAGAGCAGATAATCATGCTGCAAATGATAATTGGGAATATTTATATAATGAACTTTGTATATTAAACGGATACAATATTTAATATGGTAGAAGAGTTAAAAATTTTAGGCGAGCAAGTCATCTTTAATACGGATGCTCATTACGTTATTCCGCGCTACCAACGTGCTTATGCTTGGGAAGATAAGGAAATTGAGCAGTTGATAGATGATATTAATGATATTAATGCATCAGAGAATTATTATATCGGATCACTTGTTGTTTCCAAAGTAAAAGGTAAGTTTGAAACTTATGAAGTTGTCGATGGGCAACAACGTCTTACTACTTTATTTCTTCTGTTGCAGTATTTAGTTTATGTGGGAGCTTTGAAAGAAGAAGTTGGGCAGACTCTTTCTTTTGACTGTCGTTCAAATTCAAACTATACACTTTCTCATATCCAGAAAATATTGGCAGGTCAGATTGAAGATGAAAATTCTATCGAATTGTCTATTTTGAATGGTATTAAGGTAATCCGTCAAAAGTTCGAAAAAGATACTACACTGAATATTGATAATTTTGTTTCCTGTTTAGGACATGTTATTCTCTATAGAATAGAAGTACCTGAACATACAGACCTGAATCGTTATTTCGAAATCATGAATACCCGTGGAGAGCAATTGGAACAGCATGATATACTGAAAGCTCAACTTATGGGGTGTCTTAACGATAGGGGTGAACAAGAGTTCTTTTCAAAAATATGGAATGCCTGTAGTGATATGACCGGTTATGTCCAGATGCATTTCTCACCTTTTTATCGAGAGAAAATTTTTGGAAATGAGTGGAATGATTGGCCTGCCGACGAATGGGCAGACTATCAGCAATGTTTCTGTGTGACAGAAGAATCAGACAAAGGTGCTACTATTGCGGAAATTGTAAGTAGTAAATTTAAGATAGATGACATTGATGGCATGCTTGACAATAACATACACGTTCGTTTTGACAGTATCATAGATTTTCCTTATTTTTTGCTTCATACTCTCAGAGTGTTTGTAGAATTAAATGAAGTTTCTTTGGAAAAGCCTTTGGGTGATCTGCTGGATGATAAAAAACTGATTTCAGATTTTAAGAACGTAGTCGATCAGGGAAAAATAAACGGAAATTCTATCGATAAGGAGGTTTTTGCTCAAATGTTTATTATTCATTTACTCCAAACTCGATATCTTTTCGATAGATTCATCATTAAGCGTGAGTATACTGGCGAAGATAATGAGGGCGAATGGAGTCTGAAAGAATTGTTTACTTCAGGTCAAGGTTCCAAAAAGAAAGCATATTATTCTAATACAAAATTAAATTATAGTAATGAATGGGAGAGAACATATGCTCCTCGAAATAAAGAATGCCTAATGATCCAATCCGCGCTTCGTGTGTCCTATACCTCACCCAAAGTCATGCACTGGATAACGGAACTCATTTTGTGGCTGTTTAATAATGATGATAATCAAAATCCTAAACTGATAGATGTAGCAGTATCTATTGCTGCACAAGCAACACAAGAGAATTTCCTGAATGGAGGTAATTATAAACTAGGTGTTCAAACCCCTCACATCGTATTTAACTTCTTGGATTATTTGTTATGGAAAAGTGATAAGAACAAGTATGGCGATTTTGATTTTGAATTCCGTAATTCTGTAGAGCATTGGTATCCGCAAAATCCATCAGATGGTTCATTTGATTCTTGGGATAATAAGGATACGTTTGGAAACTTGTGCATTATTTCCAGAAGTGTAAATTCAAAGTTTTCCAATCTTTCACCTAAGTCAAAGATGCAATCTTATGAGAAGATGATCAAGAAAGGAAGCTTAAAACTTCGTATTATGGGTGATATTATCCGAAATAACTCTAATGAGAGTTGGATCATGAATCAATGTGAAGAGCATGAGGACGAGATGATAAACTTGTTGAAAGATGCATGTGCTATGCAGGATTAATATACAAGTTTTGTTTTTATCTTTCTCCTCGATTCAGTCTTTTCAGCGCCAGATGATGTTTCTGTGCTGCTGCTTTTTCATACCATTCCATAGCCTTTTCCAAGTCCGGACTTCCGGTCCAGCCTTCTTCGTAAGCCTGACCGATGCGATAGGCTGCATAAGGATCGATGGAAAGATGGTAGGCATCGAAGGCCATAGGGAGCGAGGCAGGCAGGTGGGGCGCCCCCTTGCGATAGAGATCGCCCAAATTACTCGGGGCATAGAGACGGTCGCCCTGCCGGATAGCTTCGCGAAACCAATACGCGGCTGCGGGGCCGTCGGCTTCTACACCGATACCCTCCTGATAGAGAGTGCCCAGATCATTCAGTACCACTCCGTCGATAGACTTTCCGTTTTGGTATTCTTTTCCGATTTGCAGCAACAGAGCAACATCCTCCTGGGCATAACTTTCCCAGGTTTCGCTACCGTCAGTCTGCCAGGATTTTACCCGCCCGATGGAGCGATGCTGCGGCACGTCGGCTTCCAGTTCCTGTTCATTGAGCGCCTGATCCTGAAGGATTTCCTCTTCCGTGGCCTGAGGGAGCCGGCTGCGTTGTAACAGATATTGCACATAGCCATAGATGCGCGGGGTGGAAGAGTGGAGGGTTACGCCCACCGATTGCAGGAGAGGCAGTGTCACGCACTCATATTCCTGGCAGGGCATGGTGAGGTAATAGCGTGGGGCAACTGAAAGAACCGATTTCAGCAGGGCGATTTCTTCGCCGATACTTTCTTCCATCCAATCTTCATTGTAGCATTCATATACTGTTTGGGAGTCCCCGTTTTCCGAGGAAAGCATCAGTCGGCCGCCGTTTACGAAATGATGAAGTGTGTCGGCCAGATAGGGAAACAGTCTGTAGTCACTGTATGAAGCCAACGCATCCATGCACAGCTCCAGCGCTCCCTGTCGGTTGTCGATCAGGCAGAACAGGGTTACGGAATCTTTTTGCGTGAAATAATAATAGGTGGCCTGATTGAAATCGGAAGTGAAGACCAGTTGCAGTTCCATACCCAAAGCCTGATGAAAGGCCTCAAAGGAAAAAGGAGCGTTATTGTTGATTGTCAGTGAATGATGCATGTGGCGTGAAAAGTTAAAGGACTGTGGAATGAATAAATGCTAAAAGAGTTAGATGAAACGACAGCTCGGTGAGCAGGAAAACCGCACCGCAACAGTCGCCCGTATATCCCTGAATCCGCTGGCGAAGGTATCGGATCAGTAGCCCTACACAGAGCAGAGGTGTCAGCCAGGGCCATATTGTCAGTAACTGCTGCGGACAGAAAGCGCTCCACAGGTAGACCGGAAAGAGCTGAATCAGAGGTCGTAACAGATAAGGCAGGATGCCCCGGCCGTGCGGACGGACATAGGTCGTTCCGATTTTTGCCTCTTCCGAACGCCGTGCGTATGGCAGCCGGCAGATGATGAAGGAACTGCATGCTTTGGCATACAAATCGCCCGCAAACAGATAAAACGGCAGATATTGGGGCGGCAGATGCAGCCAGGTGGTATAGAGAAGGGCCAGATAGAGGAGAAGTCCCAGCACTCCGAAGGTGCCGATGTGCGAATCCTTCATAATGGCGAGAATGCGCTCCCGGCTGTGTCCGCCGCCAAACCCGTCCACGAAGTCGGCCAGTCCGTCTTCATGAAGCGCTCCGGTGAGCAGCAGTCGTGCGGCAAGGGCTATCAGCAGGGCTATGGCTGTGGGAAAAATCCGGGCACTTAACCAGTAGGAGGCAGCCAGAGTGCCGCCCGTGAGCCATCCGCTCAGCGTCCAGTATTCTACGACATGGCGAAAAGCCTCCTGAGGCACGTCTTTCCGGATCTTCCAAAACGGCAGTCGGGTGAAGAACATCAGGGCGGCCCATATCCGGTCGGAAACGGTAGATTGCGGCTGTGTCATCATTAAAAATATTTGGTGATGTGTGATTCGTCAAATGTATTCATTTCATTCATCATGCGTACGGCCGACTCGATAATCGGATAGGCACAAAGGGCGCCGGTTCCTTCGCCAAGCCGGAAACCCAGCTGCAGCAGTCCGCGGGCATGCAGGTCGGCCAGCAGCAAGCGATGACCGCGCTCTTCTCCTTCGTGACCGAAAAGGGCATATTCCCGTGTGGCCGGATAAAGGCGGCAGGCTGCCAGCATACAGGCCGACATGATAAAGCCGTCCACCAGAATGATCATACCCAGTTCTGCTGCACGAAGCATGGCTCCTACTGTGGCAACCATTTCAAAACCTCCGAAATACCGGATGATTTCTTCCGGGGTAGGAGCGGGATATTTTTGCCGGAAACGGTCTACGGCAGCACTTAATACCTTATATTTATGAGACACTCCTTCCGGATTCAGGCCGGAGCCGCATCCGATACACTCCTCCAGCGAGTGCTCTCCCAACAGATGCAGCCAGATGGCCGAGGGAGAAGTGTTTCCGATACCCATCTCTCCAAAACAGATGATATTACAGCCGTTTTTCCGGCAGCGGTCCGTCATTTCTGCGCCCGTTTGCAGGGCGCGTTCCATTTCTTTTTCGCTCATGGCCGCTTCGTGCAGGAAGTTGCGTGTGCCCCGTGCTATTTTCCGGTCGATGATTTTGGGAAAATCGCTCAGGTCGTAATCTACGCCCACGTCCACCAGATGCAGTTCAAAACCATGCTGACGGCAGAACATATTGACTCCTCCGCCTCCTCGGGTAAAGTTAATCATCTGCTGCCAGGTGATTTCCCGCGGAGAGGCACTCACGCCTTCGCGTTCAATACCGTGGTCGGCTGCAAACAGCACGTGGCAAGGGTGTTGCAGTGTGGGGTGACAAGTCTGTTGAATCAGACAGATTTGCAGGGCGATTTCTTCCAGTCGCCCCAAAGCGCCTAACGGTTTGTTCAGGTTGTCAATCTGTTGCTGTATCCGTTCTTTCAAACGGGAATCCGGTGGAATAATAGAATAGGTGTTCATGTTCATTTTATTTTAACGGGGATGCCGCTGACCATTAGGATCACTTCGTCGGCTTTCTGGGCCACATATTGGTTCAGCCAGCCCAGCAGGTCGGTAAACCGGCGCTGTATCGGGTTGGGGGAGATGCCTCCGCTGCCGATTTCGTTGGTGACGAACAGAAAGGTGGCGTCCTGTTGAGTCAAGCGGTCGAACTCTTCCTTCAGTTCCTGTAAAACCTGTTTTACGGTTTCCTGTCCCTGTCTGGCTTTCCGGGCATCTTCCACTTCTTCATCTATTTCATCAGTCGAAGCCCGAAAGAAAAAATTGGTGGCCCATAGGGTCAGACAGTCCACCAGCACGGTATGACCGGCAAGATGGTGGCGCGACAGTTCCATCGGTTCTTCTATGTTTATCCAGTGTGCGCCCCGTCGCTGCTGGTGCATCCGGACCCGCAGACGGAACTCCTCGTCCCAGATACGTGCGGTGGCCAGATACACCGGATTCGGGTCGTATTGCTGGGCCATCTGTTCGGCGTAGGAGCTTTTTCCGGAGCGTTCGCCTCCGGTAATCAGAATGATTCTTTTGGCCATGTTGGATTATATTGCTAGGATGATTTTTCCTTTAATATATTGCAGATTGCAATTTCTGTTTTGAAGCCACATTAGTTCCTGAGCCAGTCATATTAGTCTTTGAGCCGGTAACATAATGTTTTTGTTTCAGACGAAAAAAATAACTTCATACAAAAATAACCAAAAACTAAATGAAGGCAAAAAATCATTCTGATAAAAAGAAAAAATCATTTTGATGATTTTGCAAAATGATGCTGATGATTTTTTCCGTCTTTCCCGTTATGTGCAGTCTTAGGGAAGGTAAGGCCATAAAAACAGGGCTGCATCCCCGGATAAAAGGATGCAGCCCTTGGAGTGGACAATCATAAAGAAATATTCTTTATTTGATGTTTTCCCGAATCTTGGTGAGGTAGTTCTTCATGGCCTCTTCATCGTGCGAAGTGATGATGTCAATCAGCTCCTTGAGTTCCTCACGGATCTGCTCCACCTGATCTTTGGTGCGCGGATTATACAGGATTTCGCGCAGCAGACAGTCGTCTTCGCCCAAAACGCCGCGGGCAATCTGCAGGTGGCGCTTGAAGGTGGTACCCGGAGCATCCTGATGCTTCATGACTGCCGCAAACACAAAAGTCGAAACAAAAGGGATACTCAGGGAGTAGGCCATGGTTTCATCGTGCCCTTCGAAGGAATACTCACAGATGTTCAGTCCCAGACGGTTATATAAGTCGCGGAAGAAAATTCGTCCCATATAATCACCTTCGTTGATGATGATGGCGTTTTCCTGACTCAGAGCGCCCAGATTGGCAAATGTGGGGCCGAACATGGGGTGGGTGCTGACATAGCGCATACCGGTTTCTTCATAGAATTTCTTGAATCCGGTCTTCACGGAAGAGATGTCGCTGATGATGCAGTCCTTGGACAGGTGTGGAATCACCTGACGGAACACGTCGAGCGTGTATTTCAACGTTACGGCATTGATGACCAGTTCCGGATCGAAGGCATCGATTTCATCGAGCGAGGTGAAACGCTGGGTGTTATACATGAAGCGCAACCGTTTCGGGTCTACTTCATATACTGCTGTTTCATGCTCAAAACTCAATAAATCTACAAAAAACGAGCCCATCTTACCGGCACCTAAAACCAAAATTCTCATCGTATGATCAAGTTATTTGTGTTGTTTTACTGTTTGTTCATAAATTCCATCTGCTGACGTACACTCTCTTCGTGGATATGCTCGTAGATGCTCTTGATGAAGTCGGCATCCATGCCGCAGAGCACACCCTGAGCGGCACGCTTGTCCAGAATCTCGCTGTAGCGGGCAGTCTGCACTACCGCCATGCTGTGTTCTTTCTTGTAGGCGGCAATCTCGCGGCTGATGCGCATACGCTTGGTGAGCAGTTCCATCAGACGGTTGTCCAGTTCGTCAATCTGCTGGCGCAGGATGTTCAGGCTTTCGGTGCTTTCCTTGGTGTTACGCACCACCAGACGGTCCAGAATGAAATTCAGCACGTCGGGCATTACCTGCTGGTTGGCATCGCTCCAGGCACAGTCCGGGTTGCAGTGGCTCTCTACGATGAGGCCCTCGAATCCCATATCCATAGCCTGCTGTGACAGCGGAGCAATCAGATCGCGGCGACCGCCGATATGGCTCGGGTCGCAGATAATCGGCAGGTTCGGGCAGCGACGGTGCAACTCAATAGGAATGTGCCACATCGGGGCGTTGCGGTACAGCTTCTGGTCGATGCTGGAGAAGCCTCGGTGAATGGCGGCCAGACGGGTGATGCCTGCTCCGTTGATACGCTCCAAGGCACCGATCCACAATTCAATGTCCGGATTGACCGGGTTCTTCACGAATACCGGAATGTCCACGCCTTTCAGAGAATCTGCCAGCTCCTGCACGGCAAACGGATTGGCTGAGGTGCGTGCGCCTACCCACAACATATCCAGTCCGGCATTCAGGGCAGCTTCCACGTGCTTGGGAGTGGCTACCTCGGTACCGATCAGCATACCGGTTTCCTGTTTTACGCGCTGTAACCAAGGCAGAGCTTCTTCGCCCATACCTTCGAAGCCTCCCGGTTTGGTACGCGGTTTCCATACACCCGCGCGGAATATCTTGATACCTTTATTGGCCAATGCTTTGGCGGTTTCCATGACCTGCTCTTCGGTTTCGGCGCTGCAAGGTCCGGCTATCACTAAGGGTCTGTTGTCAGAGCCCGGTAAATTCAATGGTTTTAAGTTCAGTTCCATACTATTTTATATTTATGTTGTTGTGATTATTTGAATACTTTTTTGATACGCTCCAGTGCTTCGGCAATCTTGTCTTCCTTGGCACAGAGAGAAATGCGGATGTAGCGCTTTCCGTTTGATCCGAAAATGAATCCCGGAGTGATGAAGACACGCGCTTCGTGAAGCACCTTCTCGGTAAGTTCCTCCGCGTCCTGATAACTGTCCGGAATACGTCCCCAGAGGAACATGCCCACCTGGTTCGGATCGAAAGAGCAGTTCAGCGTGCGCATGATTTCTTCGGCCAGTGCCCGGCGACGGGCGTATACCTGCACGTTGGCTTCGTCGTGCCATTCGGCATCATTCTCCAAAGCCTTGGCGGCTGCCAGCTGCAACGGACGGAAAGTTCCGGAGTCGATGTTGCTCTTTACCTTCAGAATCCAGCGAATGAACTCGGCGTTGGTGGAGAGCATACCCACGCGCCAGCCCGGCATGTTGTGGCTCTTGCTCATGGAGTTGAACTCGATGCAGCAGCTCTTGGCGCCCGGAATCTGGAGGATACTCCGGTGTTCTCGGTTCAGAATGAAACTGTACGGATTGTCGTTCACCACGATGATGTTGTGGCGCTGGGCAAAGTCCACCAGTTTCTGATAGGTTTCCATCTGGGCGTTGGCACCGGTCGGCATGTTGGGATAGTTGGTCCACATCAGCTTCACACGGCTCAGATCCATGCGCTCCAGAGCGTCGAAATCCGGTTGCCATCCGTTCTCGGGAGTCAGATCGTAGTTGACAATCTCCGCACCCAGGATGCGGCTCAGAGAAGTATAGGTGGGATAACCCGGATTGGGTACCAGCACCTGATCGCCCGGATTGACAAAAGCCAGTGTGACATGCAGGATTCCTTCCTTGGAGCCGATGAGCGGTTGGATTTCGGTTTGCGGGTCCAGTTCCACACCATACCATTTCTTATAGAAATTGGCCATGGCGCGGCGCAGTTCCGGAATACCCACTGTGGGCTGATATCCGTGTACGTCATCCCGGCGGGCCTGCTCGCACAGGGTTTCGATGGTCTGCGGTGAGGGCGGCATATCAGGGCTGCCTATCGCCAGGCTGATTGTTTGTTTCCATGATTTCGGGCTACTTCTTTTCCCTTTCTAGAGAAATAATATTCGTTGACAGAGGCCAGACGGTCGGCCGGTTTTATATTTGTGTTATAGACATTCTTTTCCATCGATATATTCTCCTAATATTTTAAGTTCTTGGGTTAATGGGGTTATGGCATCAATGCTTTGTGAATAGCGGGTATAGTCGGTAAAGGCCAGATCCACGTAGAACATGTATTGCCATTCCTTGCCGATAATGGGCAGAGACTGTATTTTGGTAAGGTTCAGTTTGTAGAAAGAGAAAATGGACAAAACCTGTGAGAGGGAACCTTCCTCATGGGCCAGGGTAAAGACGATGCTGGCTTTGTTGGTTTTGCGGATGTCGCGGAGCAGATTGGCCCGCTGCGGATTGCAGAATACAAGGAAACGAGTAAAATTGTGTTTGTTGGTTTCGATGCCTTCCTCCAGAATCTTCATGCCGTAGAGAGGAGCGGCGAATTTGGAACAGATGGCGGCGTGACCGCGTTTGTGCTGTTGGCTGATGGCGGCAGCGGCACCGGCGGTGTCTTCCACCTCGACCACCTTGATGTTGGGATGGTGGTTCAGGAAATCGCGGCACTGCATCAGGGCTACCGGATGCGAGTTCACTTCCTGAATGTCTTCCCAGTTGTCTTCGGGCAGACACATGATGCTGTGTGAGATGCGCTGCTTGTGTTCACCCACGATGGTGGCACCGCTTTCGCGCAGCAGTTCGTAATTGTGCAGCAGGCTGCCCGCAATGGTGTTCTCGATGGCTGCCATGCCAATGACAGAACTGTCGTGACGCAGTTCTTCGAAAACCTGTTCGAAGGTGGCACAGCATATCAGTTCAATGTCTTCTCCTTCGAAGAATTTGTGTGCTGCAATGTCGTGATAAGATCCTTTGATACCTTGTATCGCTATTCGTTTCATATCTCCTGTTTTCTGTTTTAAAAAAAAATCCCGCTTGCACGCAAGCGGGATTCATGTGTTTATATTCTGTTGTTCTCTTATTGGCTTATACATACGAACTCCCGCTTCACTTTATTGCTAAAGTAAAAGTAAAAGAAGAAATAAAAATATGTATTAAATAACTCTTTCATTTAGTCGTTCGTTTTTGTTTAACGCAAAAGTATATAAAAATTCATACACCGCCAATAAAATGAACTTTTTTTTTGCGAATTTTTTAGTTTCCTGTCAGTTGTTACATTATTATATAGAAACGATGTCTTTTTAGTTATAATTTGAGGCAACTGCTGATAATTTGATATAATGTCTGAGGTGTTCCGCAGGTCTGGTTACGGCGCTCGGACTGCTGATACCAGGCATCGTCCATACCCTGATATTGCGGGGGAGCAATCTGTCTGCCTTGCAGCTTTTGGTTCATCCAATTGAAGAACAGTTCCCAGCGCGGGGCGCAATATGCAGATAGGATTCCGTTCAGGGCCGGCACTTTTCCACTGACTTGTTCCTGTTTCCGGAGCAGGGATTTGTACCACAGGATATCTCCCGTTTCCTTGCCTTTTTGGTTTTGGTCGGCGTGTGCCATCCAGTGTTTCCAGCACAGATCGGGAACGAAAGCGCGGAGCGAGTCGGCCCGGTGAATCAGATTCAGGAATTCCTGCTGATGTGCCGCCATCTGCTCGGCATTCCGTGTCTGGAAATCGTTCTCTATCTGCCGGTAAAGCTGCTGGCTTTTCTTTTCCAGAAACAGGGCGGTGAGGCGCACCAGATCCCGGTGATAGTTTGCGTTTCCAGCACAGTGTTCTTTGAGGGTCAGCAAATCGGTCAGGGATTCTGAAATTTGCTTACAGTATCCGGCCTCTGTCTGAGAGTCTTCGGCAGATGCTTCCAGCAGATTCATGGCCGGTTTCTGGCACAGGAAACTTTGAGCAGGGTCATAGCCTCTTTCCACTTCTGACAGGCGAATCCAGGCGTTTACGGCTGTGGAATCGCTGTATGCATAGCGTAACTTCAGGAATTGTTCGGTTTCTTCGCGAATGGAAATCAGTTCCGGTTGCCATCTTCTGTTGCTTATCAGAAAATAAGACAAAGGGGCGTTCTGGCTGCACGAGGTCTGCGTTCCGACACCCTGAATCTGTGAAGCGGTTTCCGGATTGTTGCTGGCCTGTTCCGGCTGGCTCAAGGCTTCACGCAGGGTGAGGGCTGTTTCCGGAGCATCAGACGTTTCGTTCCAGGCCCATACCCAGGAAATATTTTTGGTGGCTCCCAGAGTTTTCCAGAGCGCATGGCTTTCCGGATACAGCAAAAGAGCTTTCGGGCGGTCCAGTCCTTGTGTGCTGATTCCCTTTTGCACATAGCTGTCGGCCGGTATGATCCAGTTGGCTTCAGGATTGCTTTTCTGCAGGCATTTCTGGATGTCCGACGGAAAATCCTGTCCGCTGGTGCTTCCCCAATAAAACGGTGCGGTGCCGTAGACCTTTTCATAACTGCCGTACCATTTTTTTGCCAATTGGGCAAACAGCGGATCATCGGCACTGATTGTGGTTTCTTTCCGGCTGATATTCTCTGCCGTATAGGCCGACACGGTGATGATGTTGGGCTTGCCTTCGGTCATGCTCTGGGGAACCGTACCCGTAAAGGCCCGATAAACAGGCGAGATGCCCAGATTCTGCATGCGTCTGATAATCTTCTTTTGCAGGTTTTCCTGTCCCTTGAGCCATCCCTCGGGCGCCTGATCCGTACCGAACAGATACTGGCATATCGCTTTCTCATCGAGGCTACAGTCGGAAAGAAACTCTTTCCACACGCTTTCTGTACCGGTCCAGACGGGGCATACATTGATGCCGCTAAGGGCCATACGGTCTATCTCTTTCTCCCAGTCCTGCCAGTTCCAGAACAGGCGTTGCCCGGCATCATAACCGGTATAGCCAATCTGCATATAGGTTTCCTTGTAGGTGCGCTCTTGAGGCTTGGGCAACACATCCGGCAGGGGTAGAATACTGTCGCAGTTGGCATAAGACACACCGCAGTAGTTCTTGAGATACCAGTCCAATCCGCTTGCCATACTGATGTAGGAGTTTCCCTTGATGCGGATGCGCTCCTTGTAGGTGGAAACCTCAAAATAATTCCGTTTGTTTTTTCCGGGTTCCAGAACAAACTGAAAATGTTTCTCTTTTCCCGGGGCAATACGTTTCACCAAAAGGTCTAGCGGACCGGCCAGGCACATTCCCGGAGCAGTGGTCCATAATATCAGCGACAATATCTTTTTCATGAGTGTTTGTTTTATGTTTGTTATTTCGATAAGCAAGTTTTATTGGTTGCTCAGTGTGCCGTTCAGATTATCCAGCAGACCCGGGTCTTGTTCCAATGCCTTCTTCAGGTCGTCCATGGCCCCTTGTGAATCATGGAGCAGCATGCGGATTCGTCCTCTTTCCTTGTAGGCTTCGGGGAATGTCGGTATCTGGTCCATACCTTTCTGCAGGATGTCCAGAGCAGACTTGTAATCTTTTTGCGAAGCGTGTAACTGACTGATGAGCAGATATTCCGCCTTGCTGTTCGGATTCTCCTCATTGCGCTTCCGCAACACTTCAAATGCCTGGGAGGTTTCCTGATTCTGGATATAAAGATTGATGCGGGTGATCAGGTCGTCCAAAGTCATTTCCTGCAGGGAGTCCAGGTCCTGGGCTGCTTCCTGCGTCAGTCCCAGACCTAAAAAGATCGAGGCTCTTTTGCGAAGCAGGGCATCGGCTGTGGGATGCTGTTTCAGCAGTTGGGTCAACAAGGCTATGGCCGCCATGAAATCCTGTTGCTGGCAGTAGCGGTCTGCCATTTCCAGATCCTTTTGAATCAGTTCTGCACTATAGTCCAGAGACATTCCGTTTTCCGGAGCACTCATCTTGTCGGTTTTATTATCTTTTTCCATATATTATATTTAAATGAAATTATCGGAACATATCCGGTTTCCGATATCGGTAAATACTTCCACAAATTTACGAAAGATTACGTAAAAACAAGCGGAAAACGGCGATTTAATATCCTGTGGCCTACGCTAAAAGGTGTTATCGGGTTTTGCCGTATGACGGAATCGCTTTATCTTTGTTGTGTAAGAAACTTTATAAATTCAGAAGCAGATATGTCTTTGAAATTATATCAGGCCGATGTGTCGACCCAGCAGCCTGTGGACTGTGCCGGAGAGCAGGTGCACGCCGGTTTTCCGAGCAGTGTGCATGGCACTTTTACCGAGTCTATTGACTTGAACAAGGAGCTGGTGCCGCATCCGGCCACAACTTTTTATGCCCGGGTGCATGGCGATTCTATGCGCGATGCCGGCATTGATCACGGCGATCTGTTGGTCATCGACAAGAGTCTGGAAGCTACGGACGGCGATATTGTCGTGGCTTTTGTGGATGGGGAGTTTACCTTGAAGCGTTTTCGCAGAGACGAACAGGGGCAGGGAGCCTGGCTGTTGCCCGAGAATGAAAACTATCCTCCCATTCATGTCGATGAGTCTACCTCGTTTATGATCTGGGGCGTGGTGTGTTATAATATAAAATGCCAGTTGCGGCGGAAGGGAGGTACGCATGTTCGCACTGGTGGATTGTAATAATTTCTTTGTTTCCTGCGAGCGGGTGTTCAATCCGGCCTTGCAGGGCAGACCGGTAGTGGTGCTGAGCAATAACGACGGTTGTGTCATTGCCCGCAGTAACGAGGCCAAACAGTTGGGCATTGCTATGGGCGCCCCTTTGTTCCAAGTCAAAAACTTTCTGGAGCAGCAGCGGGTGGCTGTTTACAGCAGCAACTACACTTTGTATGGCGACATGAGCCGTAGGGTGATGACTCTGTTGTCGGACTTTTCATCGGACTTGTTGGTTTACTCCATTGATGAGGCTTTTCTGAATCTGGACGGGCTTGTTTCCGATGAGGAACTGGCGGGATATGCCACTCAGATTCGTACAACAATTCTTCGCGGTACCGGTATTCCGGTGACGGTGGGCGTTGCTCCGACCAAGACTTTGGCAAAAGTGGCCTGTCATTTCGGAAAGAAATATCCGGCTTATCATAATGTCTGTGTGATAGACACCGAAGAGAAACGGGTGCGTGCCCTGCATCTCCTTCCTGTGGAGGAAGTGTGGGGAGTAGGGCGGCGCCATCGGGAAAAACTGCATCGGGCCGGAGTGCGCACGGCATGGGACCTGACGCAAAAGAGTGAAGCCTGGGTGCAGCATGTCATGACGGCGACGGGAGTGCGTACCTGGAAAGAACTGCAAGGCTTTTCCTGTATCGAAGAAAAAAGCATGGACCATAAAAAAAGTATCTGTACCAGCCGGAGCTTTTCCGACCGTGGATTGTGTCGTTTGGAAGAACTGGAAGAGGCGGTTGCCAATTTCGCTGCTGAATGCAGCCTGAAGTTACGGCAGGCGGGCGGCCGTTGCGGAGGGCTTACCGTATTTGCCGCGACAAGCCGCTTTCAGAATGAGGGCGTGCAGCACACCATTTGTCAGAGCCGGGGACTGATGGTAGTGACGAACGACCAGCAGGAATTGATTTCCGTGGCCTTGGAACTGTTGCGCGCCGGATGGGCGGACGACCGTACCTATTATTATAAGAAAGCCGGAATGACCGTGTGGGATTTGCGTTATGACGGAGTGGTGCAGCCCGTCTTGTTCGATCCCGTGGACCGCGCGCGGCAGGCTGCTTTGGCCCGTGCGGTGGAAGAAATCAAGAAAAAGAACGGAGAAGACAAGATAAAGATTGCCGTTCAGGGAGACGGTTACCGTCATTTTATGAAATCACAACACCGTTCGCGCAACTATACCACCCGTTTGGATGATGTGATTGAAGTGCATGTTTAAGCCTTGATAAAACCTTATGATGAAAACAATTAATACCATAAAAACAGAAATGAATATGAAATCCAGATTTTTTCTTTTTTTACTTTCGTGCTGTATGGCTGTGCTCTTGCACGGGCAGCGTCAAGATTATCTGTTGGACTCCGGTTGGAAATTCCGCTTTTCGCATCAGGTAGAGCGGGGAACGGAAATTCAGGTTTCTTTGCCCCACACCTGGAATGCTCCCGATGCTCTTTCCGGTAAGCTGGATTATAAAAGAGGACTCGGAAATTATGAACGCAAACTGTATATTGCTCCGGAATGGGAAGGAAAGCGCCTCTTTCTGCGCTTTGAAGGGGTAAACAGCGTGGCAACTGTTTTTATGAATGGCAAGTGTCTTGGGGAACATAAAGGCGGTTACAGTGCTTTTGTGTTTGAAATTACCGACTGTGTTACTTACGGCAAAGAGAATACGTTGTGGGTGCGGGTGAGCAATGCCGAGCGTCTGGATGTCATGCCTCTGGTGGGAGACTTCAATATGTATGGAGGAATTTATCGGGATGTGCATCTTGTGGTTACGGAGCCGGCCTGCATTTCGTTGACGGATTACGCATCTCCCGGAGTGTATCTCACGCAAAAGGCGGTAAGCCGGGAGCAGGCGGAGGTGTCGGCGGCAGTCTGCCTGTCCAACCGTGGGGAAGCACGTCGGTTGACCGTGCGTGCCGAGATCAAGGCCGAAGGAAAGACCGTTTGCCGGAAAGAGCAGCAATTGCAGCTGGAAGCCGATCGGGACAGCCGGGCGCAACTGGACTTTTCGATGAAGAACCCCAGACTGTGGGACGGAAGGAAAGATCCGTTTCTTTATCAGGCCGAGATTACCTTATGGGATGGAGACCGATTGCTAGACCGCGTCATCCAGCCTTTGGGACTGCGCTTTTTCCATGTAGATCCGGACAAAGGATTCTTTCTGAATGGAGCACCTTTGAAACTGCGGGGCGTATGCCGTCATCAGGACCGGGCGGAAATAGGAAATGCCCTGCGTGCCGAGCATCATGAAGAAGATGTAGAGATTATGGTGGACATGGGAGCAAATGCCGTGCGTCTGGCCCATTATCAGCAGGCCGAACTGATGTATGAACTGACAGACCGGTGGGGACTGGTTACCTGGGCCGAGATTCCTTTTGTCGGTCCCGGCGGATATCTGGACAAAGGATTTGTGGATCTGGCCGATTTTCGGGAAAATGGCGAACAGCAACTCAAGGAACTGATCCGTCAGAACTATAATCATCCTTCCATCTGTTTTTGGGGATTGTTCAATGAACTGAAAGAGTCCGGTGATAATCCGGTGGATTATGTGCGGAGTCTGAACCGGCTGGCGCATCAGGAAGACCCGTCGCGCCCCACTACGGCGGCCAGCAACCAAAGCGGTGATCTGAATTTCATTACCGACTGTATCGCCTGGAACCGTTATGACGGGTGGTATGGCGGCAGTCCCGATAACCTGGCTTCTTTTCTGGACCGCACACATCGTGAGCATCCCGAGTGCCGCATTGCCATCAGCGAATACGGAGCCGGAGCAAGCATATATCATCAGCAGGACAGTCTGAAGAAGACTGTGCCCAACAGTTACTGGCATCCGGAGAACTGGCAGACCTATTATCACATGGCCAACTGGAAAATCATTCAGGAGCGTCCTTTTGTTTGGGGCAGCTTTATTTGGAATCTGTTTGATTTCGGGGCGGCGCACCGTCATGAAGGAGATCGGGACGGTATTAACGACAAGGGCCTGGTCACCTTCGACCGCAAGACCAAGAAAGATGCCTATTATTTCTATAAAGCCAATTGGAATCCGGAGCCGATGCTTTATCTGGCCGGAAAAAGAAACCGTGTGAGTACAGCATCGCAGCGGGATATCATGGTGTTCACCAATCAAAAGGAAGTGGAACTGTTTGTCAACGGTCAGTCACAGGGAAAGGCTTCGCCCGATGCTTATGCCACCGTTGTCTGGAAAGCCGTGAAACTGCAACCCGGAGAAAACAGGATTCTGCTGCAAGGCACGTCGAAAAGAAACCGGTTGACAGACAGTATGGTTGTGATACAGAAAAAGTGAATGTGCCGCGGCACATTCACTTTTCTATGAAAAATAGGAGGAAATGTTTTCAAGCCTTGTCCGTATCGGGCGTATCGACCAAAACAGACACTGTGGCATCGCCGGTTACATTGACCGAAGTGCGGAGCATGTCCAGCGGACGGTCCACTCCCAAAATCAGCGCCAGTCCTTCCGAAGGAATACCTACTGAACTGAGCACCATAGTAAGGATGACATAGCTTCCGCCCGGGATGCCCGGAGTACCGATGGAAGAGATGGTCGTCAGGGCCACGATGGAAAGCAAATCGCCCCAGTCCAGATGGATGCCCATCACCTGAGCGATGAATACCACGGCAATGGCCTGATAACAGCTCGTTCCGTCCATATTGATGGTTGCGCCAACGGGAAGCACAAAGGACACGGTCTTTTCCGAAATGCCCAGTTTCTTTTCCAGAGTTTCCATATTGAAAGGAAGTGTGGCCGAGCTGGAGCTGGTGGTGAATCCCAACAGCTGTACCGGATACATGGCACGGATAAAACGTTTGGGCGACATCTTGCTGAAGAAAAAGATCAGAGCCGGATAGAACAGGAAAATCATACAGAGAAGTGCCACAGCCACGGTGAGCGTATATACAGCCAGAGCGCTGAACACCGACGCATTGCCCGCATTGCTCACCACCATGGAGGCCATCAGGGCAAATACACCGACCGGTGCGGCCAGAATGATAAAGTCCACCATCTTCAGCATCACTTCATTCAGTCCGTCGATAAAGGAGCGCACCGCGCGCGTCTTTTCGGCAGGGACGGCAAGCAGGGCCGTTCCGAAGAGGATGGCAAAAAAGATAATCTGAAGCATGTTCTGGTTGCTGGAAGCTGCCGAGACAATGTTTTCCGGAACCAGATCTTCGAAAAAGGCCAGCGGGCCGCGCTCCTTACCTTCTGTAGCTTTCTGGGCCGACTCTACGGCTGTCTGGACAAAACCCTCCATGCCCGACAGATGACTGGCATCGCACAACTTGCCCGGACTGACCACCAAAGCCATGAACAGACCGAATACGATGGCGAAAACCGTTGTTCCGATATAGATCAGCAGCACCCGTCCTCCCAGACGTGACAGATGCGCAATGTCTTTCAGGCTGATCACTCCCTTCACCAGAGAACAGAACACCAGCGGAATGGCAATCACCTGCAGCAGCTTGATGAATATCTGTCCCCAGGGACGTACCCAATGGTCAATGAACTGTCCGTGCCCGGTTCTTACGGCTACGAAGCCGGCCAGAATACCCAGCAACATTCCTAACAAAATCTGCACATAAAGCGGAAATCTTCTTTTTTTCATGCGTTTCTTATTCTTTTTAGTGATTCCAATTTTGAATTCGGAGTGCAAAGATAATGATAAACCTTTAAAAAAATATTCGGTTTTTGTCTTGTGCATTATAAAAATGTTTGGAATACTATCAAATTTTCTTTTTATATTTGCAATCTAAACTAATTCAAACAAAAACTATGATTAATTTATTGGAGACTGCTAAGGCTTCTGCCGAGGCAGTGAAGGAAACCGAAAAGATGGTTTCATCGGGAAGATTCGACATGATTTTGGACAAGTTGATCGATATGTCCATATCAGCGGGTAAAAACATTCTGGTGGCAATTATTGTATTCATCGTGGGGCGCTTCCTCATTTCGATGCTTAACAAGTTCTTTGCCCAGATTTTGGAAAAGCGCAAGATTGACGTGACGATCAAGACTTTCCTGAAGAGTCTGGTCAACATTCTGCTCACCCTGTTGCTGATTGTATCGGTTGTGGGTGCTTTGGGAGTAAATACCACTTCGTTTGCCGCCTTGCTGGCATCAGCCGGTGTGGCTATCGGTATGGCGCTTTCCGGAAACTTGCAGAATTTTGCCGGCGGACTGATCGTACTGCTGTTCAAGCCTTATAAGGTGGGCGATTGGATTGAAGCTCAGGGCGTATCGGGCACAGTATCAGAAATTCAGATATTCCACACCATCCTGACGATGGCAGACAATAAGGTCGTTTACATTCCGAATGGCAATTTGAGCAGTGGAGTGGTTATCAATTACAGCCGTAAGGAAACCCGCCGCATCGAGTGGGTAGTCGGTGTGGATTACGGTGAGGATCTGGCCAAAGTAGAGCGCGTGGTGCGCGGTCTGTTGGATGCCGATTCCCGTATTCTGAAAGATCCGGCTCCGGTGGTGGCTCTGAATGCCCTGTCGGCCAGCAGTGTGGATGTGACCATCCGAGTATGGGTAGCCGCAGCCGATTATTGGGATGTCAATTTCGAAGTAAGAAAGAATATCTATAACGAGTTTAACAAGCAGAATATTAACTTCCCGTTCCCGCAGCTTACGCTTCACAAGGCATAAGGGCAGAGAATCCGGAATTTGTGACTCCCGTCTTTTGTCGTTCTGGCACAAAAGACGGGAGTTTTTGAAACAATACGTGTGATGATATGACAAGTACTCAAAATTATTCTTCCATTGATCTGGCCAAGTTCGTTGCGGCGATATTTGTGGTGGCCATTCATGCACAGCCTTTCAGCGGCTTGACACAAACGGTAGTCATTGATGTGTTTGCCCGCATGGCCGTTCCTTTTTTCTTTATCACCAGTTCGTTCTTCTTTTTCAGTAAGAATCCGGGGAAGAAGGAACTGAGTCACTATCTGTGGCGCATGGGGATTCTGTATCTTTTTTGGTTTGTGGTGGAGTTTCCGATTACTTGTCTGCATGCCTTCATAGAGCCCGAAACGCCTTTTGGCCACAATCTGCTGATGCTGTTGCGCAACTTCCTGTTTGGCTCCACCTTCGGCGGCTCCTGGTTTCTGATGGCCTTGATGCAGTGCATCTTGCTGACCTGGTTGCTGGCCCGGCGGGTGCGCTTCGCTGTTTTGTTGGTTTTGGGGGCTTTCTTTTATTTGCTGGCGGTAGGCTCTTCCTACTATTACGCCTTTCTGCCATCGGTCGTGCAGCATGGAGTGGACGGTTATCGCCGCTGGATAGGCAGTATGGAACTGTCGTGGATGTCGGCCCTGCTGCCGTGCGTGCTCGGCTTCTGGGTGGCCCGTTCCCGGCAGAAAGTGCTTGATGTTTTCACGCCGGAGCGGTTGCGTGTTCTGCTGCCCGTAGCGTTTTTATTGGTTTGTTGTGAGGTGTTCGGCGTGCAGGCGGCTTATGCTTCCGTACAGTTACAGCTGGACAAGACGGATGTTTATTTCCTGTTGCAGCCTATGGTTCTGCTTTTGTTTGTGTGGTTGCTTCAGAAAAAGTGCACCTGGCCGTTGCCTTACCGCCGGTTGCGCGTCTACAGCACCCTGTTTTATTTCTCACACTTTGTTTTTGTTTTTGTGCTGGTTCTGGTCAACAAACATATTGTGCCGGTGCATCCTTTGCTGAAGTATGCCTTGGTGCTGTGCTGCTGTCTGCTTTTCTCCCGACTGCTTTTGTTCCTGTCCGAAAAGAAAGGTTGGGGATGGCTGAAATATGCTTACTAGGAGCTGACAAAAGAATAGTCTTTAAGGGGCTGTGGGAATCATATTGTTTTTAAAACCTCATTTTCGGTAACTGCATCCTTTCCCTTTGGAGAGTAAAGAAAACTCTACAAGAAAGATTTTAGAGAAATCGGTCTGCTTTTTAAAAAAGAAGCGGACCGATTTTTTATTTGTTTTCGATGTTTTGCAGATTTGATGCTGATGAATTTAATGAGTTCCGGACACAAGAAAAACCGGAATGATGGGATGATTTTTAAGAAAATCGGGGGTGGAGACAGGGATTACTGGCCGTAATTGGAGGAATGGTGGCTTCCGAACTGCCGGAATCACTTTTATTGGAGAATAAATCGGTGATTTTTCTTTCTGATAAATGGCTGTGTTTTCCGCTGTTTTTGATGCATTTATCTCTTGAGATGTTTCGAAAAAATGATTTTTGATTGGGTTCCCTTTTTGCCTCTTTCTTTTTGTGTTTGGGTCACGCACTGAGACTTGCAAAAATGAAATGTTTCTGTATTCCTGTCCGAAAAAAAGCATTCTCACGGTCCGGAAATATCAATTTGTCAGCTATCTTTGCACGGTAAATGATTACTTTTCATAAATATAGAAAAACAAATACTATGATTGGAAAAAAATACGGATGGGCTGTGGCATGCGCCTTTCTTTCTATGGCAACCGCCGTGCATGCAGAAACTCCCGAAGAGAAAGGATTGAAAACCATAAACCAGACTACGGCGCAGGCACACGTCGGTTTTCTGGCCAGTGATGATTTGCAGGGCCGCGAGGCCGGAATGGCCGGAGGGCACATTGCCGGACAATATCTGGTGGCGCAATTGCAGACCTTGGGAATCCGTCCTTTAGACGGAAGCTATCTGCATCCTTTTGAGGCCTGTCATCCGGAGCGTCAGCAAAAAGGAGGGCGCTGGCAGGTGCATACCGATTCCGTGGCGAAGATGCGCCGTTCGGGAGCGGCCTTTCAGCTTTTGTCCTTAAACAATGTGCTGGGCATGATTGAGGGCAAGAATCCCAATGAAATCGTGATTGTCGGCGCGCATTACGACCATCTGGGGACCGACCCGTTTCTGGCCGGTGACCGGATTTACAATGGAGCGGACGACAATGCTTCCGGTGTTTCGGCTGTGTTGCAGATAGCCCGTGCCTTTCTGGCTACCGGAAAAAAGCCGGAGCGTACCGTGATTTTTGCCTTTTGGGACGGCGAGGAAAAAGGATTGCTGGGTTCCCGTGCCTTTGTCGACCGTTTTCCGAAGATGGATTGTGTAAAGGGCTATCTGAATTTTGATATGATCGGCCGTAACAGCGATGAGGCGCATCCGGAGCAGGTGACTTATTTTTATACGGAGGCTTACCCGGCGTTCGGTCAGTGGCTTAAGGAAGATGTGCGGAAGTATGACCTGAAGCTGGCACCCGATTACCGCCCGTGGGACAAACCGGTGGGAGGCAGTGACAATGCTTCTTTCGCCTTGCGCAACATTCCCATCATCTGGTATCATACCGGCGGTCACCCGGACTATCATCAGCCGGGCGACCACACGGATAAAATCAATTGGGACAAAGTGGTGAACATCACCAAGGCCTCTTTCCTGAATATGTGGAAAATGGCCAATGAAAAGGTACCTTTTAAGTGAGTCGGATTCTGACGGTTTCCGATTCCTTGATGGTGTATTCCTTGACCTTTCCTTCTTGAATGACTCTGACTTTCAGTTTGTTTTTCGGAAGTCGGGAGATTTCCAGATCGAAAGTACTCTGGAAGGCACCGATACGGCGCAGGGACATCTTTTGCCAGTTGCGGGGCAAGCGGGGAGTCAGATTGAATGACTTGAAACCGCAGGGCCGGATGCCGAAAATACCTTCGGTAATGATGCGGCCATACAGTCCGCTTTCGGCAGACAGATGTCTTTGTTCGCCTTCGGGCCAGGCCTCAATGGCATAGGGGACATGTTCTCCCAAAAGGCGCACGGCAGAGTAGCGGTGCAGATAGTCTGTAGCCTTTTCGGTTTCGCCGGCTGCGTATACGCCGCGCAAGGCATATAGGGTGGAGCGGTCCCAGAAAGTATTGCTTCCGGCCTGAGTCAGGAGTCCGTTTTCGGTCCACAGGCGCGGAGAGAACAGCGCGTCGATGGTGGCCTGAGCACGTTCATAGATGCCCACTGTCAGCGGGATACAGATCCAGGAACGGAGCACATCGTTGCCCTGATAATAGGCATACGTGTTGAAGCCTTCTACGGTGGCCCCGAAATATTCCTCGATATGCTGTCTCAGCTCTTTGGCCTGCTTTTGATAGGTGGCAGCAGTTTTCTTGCCTTTCTGGAGTTCTTCGGCCAGATAAGATGCCGAGAGCAGGGCATCATAATATAAAGATGAAGTGCACAGGTTGGCGTCTCCCGACGGGAAACGGTTTTCCAGTTCATCCGTGTCCGAAGCCACAACCCCTTTTTCATTCAGATTCCTTTGGCAGTATTCCAGGCACCAGGTGATGAGCGGCCACAATTCTTCGGCTGTTTTTCTGTCGCCCAAAGCCAGCGCATAACGGGCTGCTCCATAGGCAATCATGGCTGCATCTCCCCGGTCGCCGGCACCGTTCCAGATGTCCAGTCCTTCGGCAATGATGGAGCTGGGAATCGGTTTCCAGGCTTCGTTCATGAAACGGGCAAAGTGCCGGAAAGCGTTTCTGGCCGACTCGTTTCCGTAGTCATATCCCACAAACGGGAAATAAGGATTGACATATTCGGCCTGGTCGTTGGCCCAGATGGCCGCATAGTAGGATTCCCCACCGGGACCGTGCATCGGTCCGCCTTGGGTTTCGTAAATGCTTTCGCAGGCACGGATCTTGGAGAAGGCAAACATCTGGTTGATCACCGGGTCGGGAGTATCCAGAATGAGCTGTCGGCTCATCCAAAGGCGCACCAGAGAGTCACGCTTGGATTTTTCTTCGGCCACAGGCAGAAGTTGTGCCGGCACGGTTCCTGCATAAGCCGAGAGAGAGGCTCCGAAAGAAAGGGTATCTCCCGGAGAGAGCGTGTGGCATCCTGTGTTATACGTCTTTCCCGTAATGGTATAGGCGCCCTGTACTCCTTGTTTTGGGTCGGTCTTTGCGGTAAATTCGTTCTGGGGAATCTCAATGGTCAGATTTCCTTTTCCATGATTGACGATTTTGTAGGACTCCATGAAAGCCGGGTGTTCGGTCGAGGGGAAATATTCGCGGATGATTTCCCACTGTCCGCCTCTTCCTTCTGCCTGGCTCTTGACGGACAGGTTACCTTTAATTTTGATTTCCTGCACTTTCTCGCCCGAAAGAAGGCATTGTCCGTTTACGGTGATGCAGTCCAGCGTGTTCCAGTCATAGCGTCGCATCAGGCTGGCATGAGTGTTGTTGGGGATGGTTCGGAGCAAAGGCCATACCATGCTTTTGTTGATTTGGAACTGCCCCTGACTGTCTATTCCATAGCGCAGGACGACGGAAACGGTCTTTCCGCTCATTTCCATATGGTCCTGATGAGGAATACCTTGGGTTCCTTGCCATACAATACTGCTGTCGGGGGCGATTTGCCAGCGTGTGTTTTCTTCGGCAGCCAGTTCTGTTCCGGAGAGCAACAGACTGGAGAACAATAGGACATTGAAAAGTTTCATAGTGTTTGATTTTATGATTTTAGGGTTTACAAGGTGCAAATTTAAAAGCATTCTTGATAAAACCTTCAGATTTTCTGTTTTTTTGTGTGATCATGCGTCGTGGTAAGTTTTTTCCGCTTACAGATATGCAAACAGGCTTTGCCCACCGGGATGAATTCGGGTTGGCAAAGCCTGTATGATTCAGGTGACTGTATATTGCTTTAGTCTGGTCGGTACACCAGTATGTCACCGGGCTGGAATTTTATGAATCATGGACAAAATAACCGGTTTGCGTGAAGTGACCTTTTGCTGTATTGTATCTTGAAATCCGGATTTGTTTCTGTTTTGTCTGTTTCTAATCACTGTTTTCCAAGGAAATTCCACAGAAAATCCGTAAGTTTGTACCTAGTATTTTCAAGACTCAATATGATTGAACAAATAGAATTTGCTTTAAGACCTCAGCGTCGTGGCTTTCATCTGGTTACGGAAGAAGTGCTCAGTCATTTGCCTGCTCTGCCCCGACAGGGTGTGTTGCACCTGTTTGTCAAGCACACCAGCTGCGCGCTGACTATCAATGAAAACTTTGATCCGAGTGTGCGGACCGATCTGGCCGGAATCTACGACCGGATGGTGCCCGAGAATGTTCCTTATTACATCCATACGGACGAAGGGCCGGACGATATGCCCAGTCATGCCAAATCGAGCCTGACCGGGGTATCGCTTTCCATACCCATCACCAACGGCCGCCTGAATCTGGGCACCTGGCAGGGTATTTATCTGTGTGAGTTCCGCAATCACGGCGGAGCGCGGAAGATTGTGGCTACAATTTGGTCTTAAAACAAACGAAGATAAAGAAATATGATTGACAGAGCTACGGTGGAGCGCATCATGGATGCGGCTCAAATCGTTGATGTGGTTTCCGACTTTGTGACGCTGCGGCGTGCCGGAGTGAACTATAAGGGGTTGTGTCCGTTTCACGACGACCGTACCCCTTCGTTTGTGGTGTCACCGGCAAAAGGTCTCTGCAAGTGCTTTGCTTGCGGAAAGGGAGGTAATGCCGTGCACTTCATCATGGAGCACGAACAGTTGTCTTATCCCGATGCCTTGCGCTATCTGGCCCGGAAATATCACATCGAGATTCAGGAACGCGAACTGACCGATCAGGAGAAACTGGCCCAGAGCGAACGCGAGAGTATGTTCGTGGTGAATGAGTGGGCCCGCGACTATTTTGAGCAACAGTTGTATGACACGGTGGACGGCCGTGCCATTGGAATGGCATATTTCCGCTCGCGCGGTTTCCGGGACGACATTATCAAACGCTTTCAGTTGGGCTTCAGTCCGATGCAGAAAGACGCGTTGGCGCGCGAAGCTTTGGGCAAGGGATTCCGGGAGGAATATCTGGTCAAGACCGGTTTGTGTATAAAACAGGAACACGGCGGACTGAAGGACCGTTTCTGGGGGCGCGTGATCTTCCCGATTCACACGGTGAGCGGTAAGGTGGTGGGCTTTGGCGGTCGTGTACTCGATCAGGCCACCAAGGGTGTGAACATGAAGTATCAGAACTCTCCCGAGTCGTCCATCTATTCTAAGAAAAAGGAACTTTACGGTCTGTTTCAGGCCAAGCAGGCCATCGTGAAGAACGACCTTTGCTTTCTGGTTGAGGGATATACGGATGTGATTTCGATGCATCAGATGGGCGTGGAGCATGTGGTATCTTCTTCGGGTACGGCACTGACGCAGCAGCAGATTCAGATGATTCACCGTTTTACGGAGAACATTACGGTGCTTTACGACGGTGATGCGGCCGGTATCAAGGCTTCTGAGCGAGGTATCGACATGCTGCTGGCCGAGGGTATGAACGTGAAAGTGTTGCTTTTGCCCGATGGCGATGACCCGGACAGCTTTGCGCGTAATCGTACGGCTGCCGAATATCAGGCTTATCTGAAAGAACATCAGGTGGACTTCATCAAGTTCAAGACCGACTTGCTTTTGCAGGAGGCTCAGGGCGATCCGATAAAACTCTCCCGACTGGTGCACAGCATTGTGTGCAGTATTGCCGTGGTTCCCGACGAGATTATGCGTACGCTCTACACCCGCGAAACGGCGGCCATGCTGGGAATGGAGGAGAAAGTGTTGGTTTCGGCCATCAACAAACAGATGTCCGTGTACCGCACCGAGCAGAAGAAACGCCGTCAGAATGAGGAACGGCGCGAACAGACTGCGCCTGCTGCGTCGAATAGCGCAGCATCTGATGAGCCTGCATCTGCTGCGGGAGCACCCGTGGAACCGGCTGAGGGGGCAATGCCTCAGAACCCGCAACCCGATACTCCGGTCGAGACACAGCCCGAAGCTAAAGCCGAGGAGCAAACGGCTGAGGAAAGTACCCAGTTTCTTTCTTATATCCAAAAGGGACAGAACGGTCATAACATGGCCTTCTACCAGAAAGAACTGCTGCTGGTTCAGGTGCTGATCCGCTATGGAGAGCATATTGTCTGCTATGTGGAAGACGAGCAGGGACAGGAAGTGCCTTTCACGGTGGTGGAATTCATTTACTATGCTCTTCAGGAAGACAAACTGAATTTTCAGGTAGCTTTGCATCAGCGCATTCTGGATGAGGCGTTGGAACATTTCCGTGAACCGGATTTCTCGGCGCAGCGTTATTTCCTGAATCATCCCGATCAGGCAGTGAGCACCTTGGCTTTCCAGCTGACGAGTGACAAGTATCAGTTGAGCAAATATCATACCAAGAACCAGAAGCTGGTCACCGACGAAGACCGTCTTTTTGACCTGGTCCGTCATCTGATGACCGATTTCAAGTTAGCGATTATCGACGAGGAACTGAAAGGAATTCTGAACCGCCTGCGCGATCCGCTGATTCTGAAAGACAAGGAGGCGTATATGAAAGTGATGAAACACTATATGGAGGTGAAAGAGGTGGAAAGCACGCTGGCCAAGGAACGTGGCGACCGGGTGATTACGAGTCTGTAACCAAAGATTATTTTTATGACAAACCAATATATAGACGGTCGTGAGGCCATGCGCCGGATGGACGAGTGGGGCGCGCAGAAGAAGCCCTTCCTGTTTCTGATTGATTTTGAAGGAACAGAATGCCTGGTACTGCCGCTCGATGAGATTGATCCCGAAGAGCTGGGATATGATTTCCGGGGCATGACGAACTGGAGGGAGAAGGATACCGCTCCGCTGCCGCCTTTGGAATGGAACCCGCAGCCCGAAACATACGAAACTTACCGGCAGTCCTTTGACTATGTCTTTGAACAACTGCATGCCGGAAACTCATTTCTGACGAATCTGACCGTGGCCACTCCGGTGCGGACAAACTGGTCGCTCCGACAGATTTTCCATGCGGCACGTGCTCCTTATCGCCTGTGGCTGAAAGACCGTTTTGTGGTGTTCTCGCCGGAGATCTTCGTGCAAGTGGCCGAAGGAAAGATCCGTTCTTTTCCGATGAAAGGAACACTCGACGCCCGTTTGCCGAATGCCCGGGAACTTTTGCGCAACGACCCGAAAGAGCGGGCCGAGCATGCCACGATTACCGACCTGATCCGTAACGATCTGAGTCGTGTGGCCGAGCAGGTAACGGTGGAGCGATATGCCTATATCGACGAAATCCCGACTCATCGCGGTCCGTTGTTGCAGATGAGCAGTGAGATTGTCGGCACTCTGACACCGGAATACCGAAACCGGTTGGGCAGCATGCTGTTTGAACTCCTTCCGGCCGGTTCCATTACCGGTGCGCCGAAAAAGAAAACCGTGGAGATTATCCGTACGGCCGAACATTACGAACGCGGATTCTATACGGGTGTGATGGGCATTTTCGATGGGGAGCATCTGGACAGTGCGGTGATGATCCGTTTTGTGGAGCAGATGTCCGACGGTTCGTTCTGCTATAAGAGCGGAGGGGGAATCACCTTCCAGAGCGAACCCGATAAAGAATATCAGGAAGTAATTCAGAAAATATATGTGCCGATTCATTGAAACGATTCGTCTGGAGAATGGCGAGGTCCGTTTTCCGGAAGATCATGAAAAACGGATGAATGCCACCCGGGAGCATTTTTGGTCCGGGGAGCCGCCGTTGCATCTGGCTGACTATATACAGCCGGAACCGATGTCCGGACGTGTGCGTTGCCGGGTGACTTATGGCCGGGAGATTCAGCACGTGGAATATTTTGCGTATCACCCGCGAATGGTGCGTTCCTTGCAGTGCGTGGAAACTTCCGGAGTGGATTATCATTATAAGTATGCCGACCGGAGCGTGTTGGATGCTCTGTTTGCCCGACGGGGAGATGCTGATGACGTGTTGCTGTTCAACGACGGGATCTTGACGGATACTTCCATTGCCAATGTGGCTTTATGGAACGGAAGTGAATGGCACACCCCCGAGATTCCTTTGCTGGAAGGCACACATCGCAGCCGTTTGTTGCGCAATGGTTTGCTGAAGCCCCGCACCATCCGTCTGGAAGATTTGCCGGACTATCAGTCCGTCACCCTGTTTAATGCCATGCTCGATTTCGGCGAAATGCAATTGCCGGTGTCGGCCATTCATACGGAACCGGTGAAATAATCATCCGGAGCCCATGAAAGAAAAAGAAAACATAAACCCATAAAAATTTTAGCTATGAGTATCAAAGAATATATTCAGGAGAATGAGAACCGCTTTTTGGAGGAGTTATTCAGTCTGATCCGCATACCGAGTATCAGCGCCCTGCCCGAACACAAGGACGACATGTGGGCTTGTGCCGAGCGTTGGAAAACCTTGCTGCTGGAGGCTGGTGTCGATGAGGCCCGTGTGATGCCGTCAGCCGGTAATCCGATGGTGTATGCCGAGAAGAAAGTAGGCGAGGGGCTGCCCACAGTGTTGGTCTATGCACATTACGATGTGATGCCTGCCGAGCCTCTGGAACTGTGGAAGAGCAATCCTTTTGAACCCGAAATCTGTGACGGACGCATCTGGGCCCGTGGAGCGGACGACGATAAGGGACAGGCTATGATTCAGGTCAAGGCTTTTGAATATCTGGTGCGCCACGGTCTGTTGCGCCACAACATGAAATTCATTTTCGAGGGTGAGGAGGAAATCGGCTCCCCCAGTCTGAACCAGTTCTTGCAGGATCATAAGGAACTGCTTCAGGCCGATGTGATTCTGGTGTCGGATACCAGTATGCTGCGCGAGGACTTGCCTTCGCTCACTACCGGTCTTCGCGGACTCGCTTATTGGGAAGTGGAAGTTACCGGACCCAACCGCGATTTGCACTCCGGACACTTTGGCGGTGCGGTGGCTAACCCGATAAATGTGCTTTGTGAAATGATCAGCAAGATGACCGATGAGCACGGACGCATCACCATTCCTCATTTCTACGATAAGGTGGAGGAACTCTCTGCCGAAGAACGGGATATGATTTCACACATTCCGTTTGATGAGGAAGTCTATAAGAACGCGATTGGCGTGAAGGCCCTGCGCGGTGAAGAAGGATATGTCACTCTGGAACGCAACAGCTGTCGTCCGTCGTTCGATGTATGCGGTATCTGGGGCGGATATACCGGTACGGGTTCAAAAACCGTATTGCCGTCGAAAGCCTATGCTAAGGTTTCCTGCCGTCTGGTGCCCCATCAGCAGCATGACGAGATCAGCCGCCTGTTTACAGAGTATTTCGAGAGTCTGGCTCCTGAATGCGTGCAGGTAAAGGTGACTCCGATGCACGGAGGAGAAGGCTATGTCTGCCCGGTAAGTCTGCCGGCCTATAAAGCTGCGGCGCTTGGTTTTGAAGAAGCTTTCGGCAAGAAACCGCTGGCGGTGCGTCGTGGAGGAAGTATTCCTATCATCAGCGACTTTGAACGTATTCTGGGTATTAAGACCGTGCTGATGGGCTTCGGACTGGAAACCAATGCCATCCACTCCCCGAATGAAAGCATGTCGGTGGATATGATCCGCAAGGGTATCGAGGCCGTAGTGGGCTTCCATCTGCATTTTGAGGAATGTCGCAACGAAAACAAATAAGCGGAACGACCATGAGTAAGGAACTGATTATGCTGGGCACGGGGAACGCCGCTGCCCGGCATTGCTATAATACCTGTTTTCTGATCCGCAACGAAGCGGAGTATTTTCTGGTGGACGGCGGGGGAGGAAATATGGTACTTAACCAACTGGATGCCGTAAACGTGAGTTGTAAGGATATTCATGCCCTGTTTGTGACGCACACCCATACCGACCATCTGTTTGGCGTGGTGTGGATTATCCGTACCATCGCTCAGATGATCAATCAGAAGCGCTACACGGGAACGCTGCGCATCTATACGCACGACAAAGTGATCCATACGCTGAGAACCATCTGTTCGCTGACTCTTCCGCCTAAGATCCAGGCACAGTTGGACTGCGGCATTGTCTTTCACGAACTGACCGACGGCGACGGGTTTACCGAATGCGGCATCCGTTTCCAGAGCTTTGACATCCATTCACGCAAGGAAAAACAGTTTGGTTTCCGGGCAACATTTGCAGACGGAACCACATTGGCCTGTCTGGGTGATGAACCTTTCAACGAACTGAACCGGTCTTCGGTAGAAGGAGTGGACTGGTTGCTCTGCGAGGCTTTCTGCCTGTATCGCGACCGCGAAGAATTTTCTCCTTATGAAAAGCATCACAGCACGGCGCGCGATGCCGGTTGTCTGGCGCAGACACTGAATGTGAAGCACCTGCTGCTTTATCACACCGAAGACCATACGCTCGATGAACGAAAACAGGCCTATACCCGCGAGGCCGCACAGGTTTTCGACGGAGAAGTCTGTGTGCCCGATGATTTGGAGACTGTTTCCTTGGATTAAAACTCCTTGGGATCAAACTTCAGATACCCCAGCCGGGTGTATTGGATGCCGTGGCTCTCATAATGCTCCAGCACCTTGCAAGACAAGATAGTAACCGTTTTACCCGGAGTCATCTTCAGACTGTAACAGCTCAGTGCTTTTGGAGTCTGGCTCCGGTGGGTTGCTTTCACCACAAAGCTGTATCGGCAATTGGCCTGATCTATGGCCGTTACGAACTGGTCGATATAGAAATCCGGTTTAAAGGTATTGACCTGAAGGCGGGCGGTAACGATCTTTACGCTGAGATGCTCCAGCTTTTCTCCCACCTTGGCCACAAAGCGGCTGGAAGAAGAATAGACCCGTTTGCGGGGCGGGGTGAGTTCACTGTGAATCAGGGCAAAGTCCTTGGCAAGCTCCACGAGCTGTTTCAGCTGCTTCTTTTCGGGATCAAACTTGTTGGCCAGCCAGAGCACATAGTTGGGATCTACATAATACACCTCGGCAAGATGCTTTCCGTGATACTTGCCGAACGAAAGAATATCATACGTGTTGCCGTAATAAGGCATAAAGAAAGAATTGTCCAGCCACGTGAGAGCCACCTTGCTGTATTCCAGCAGGTCGATGGCTTTTTGTACGGCTTCGGTAAACTGGTTGGACAGGGTGCGGAGAAATACGGGCGGATGCCCTTCGGGAAAGACGCGCCACAAGCCGTAGTATTTGCGGTAGGGTGTGGCAATGCTGATGGCATAATAACCGTTGCGCGCATTCCTGTTCTCGTTGAAGCGCGCCACCTGCTCCTGAAGTTGCCGGATGGTTTCGGGTGCAATCCTTTCATATAGATTCACGGTAGCCATATCGTCCTCCTTTCTTCTATTGGGGTTGATAACGAAAATAGTTTAAAATCACGGAAAAAGCAAATTTTCTTCTCTTTTTCTCTTTTCCGTCGTCATTCGGGCAGGATAAACGGGGCTCTTTTTCGATTATTCCATTCTTTTCTTTAAATTTGCGCAATATTAAATAATGAGAGTATGAAAAAGACAGGTTTATTTTTAGCGTTTGCTTTGTTGGCAGCTGGCACAGCCAGTGCTCAGAAAAAGCATTTCGATTATAAGTTTTACGGACAGATCCGCACCGATTTGTTTTACAACACCCGCTCCAATTCCGAAACCGTGGACGGACTCTTTTATATGTATCCGAAAGATGAGGTGAAAGATCCGAACGGCGAGGACTTGAATGGCGCTCCGAATGGTAATTTCTATACCTTATATACCCGTTTGGGTGTGGACGTAAAAGGACCGGAACTGGGTCACGGTATCCGTCCGTCGGCAAAAGTGGAGGTGGATTTCCGTGGTTCGGGTACCAGCTATTCGATGATCCGTGTCCGTCATGCTTACTTCAATCTGGATTTCAAGAAACACTCTTCTTTGTTGGTCGGTCAGACCTGGCATCCGCTCTACGGTGATGTGGCTCCGGACATTATGAACCTGAATATGGGAGCCCCTTATCAGCCATTCAGCCGTGCCCCTCAGGCGCGCTACCGTCTCCATCAGAAGAAATTCCAGCTCACCGCAGCCGCTATCTGGCAATCGCAGTATCTGGCTGTAGGACCGGCCAACAATGAGGTGGGCACCGTGACAACCGCGAAGAGTCAGGACTTCCTGAAAAACAGTCTGACTCCGGAGTTCTATCTGGGACTGGATTACAAGACTCCGCAGTTGCAGGCCGGAGTGGGTATGGAGATGATGTCCATGACTCCGCGTACAACCTCTAAGGTAGGGGCGCAGACCTATCGGGTGCATGAACGCATCACGTCACTTTCTTACGAGGCTCATGTGAAATATCAGAAAGAAAGCTTCCTGCTGGCCGCCAAATCCGTGTTGGGTTCTAATCTCACCCAGACCAGTACCGTGGGCGGTTATGGTATTACGGCAACCGATCCTGTAACCGGTGAGCAGGAATATACTCCTCTGAAGACTTCACACACTTGGGTAAATGTGATGTACGGCAAGAAATGGCGCGGTGGTCTCTTCGGCGGTTATCTGAAGAATCTGGGAGCAACAGAAAAGGTGAGCGGTCTGATCGGTACGGGACTGAACCTGGATCAGTTGGCTACGGCTACTGCGGAGGTTTCCTATAACCTGCCTAACTGGAAGTTCGGTCTGGAATATTCTTATTGCAATGCCTGGTATGGCAGCAACGATGAAAAGGGAAAGGTGGTAGACACACACCGTGTGGACAATCATCGCATCGTGGCAGTGGCCTTGTTCCAGTTCTGATACTGAGAAAAGTCTCTGCGATGCTTTTTGCAGACAGTTTGTAAATTCAAATAATGAAAAGAATCCCATCTGGTGAAACCTTGATATAAGGGTGATCATCAGGATGGGATTCTTTTTGTTATTCCTGATTTTCGTGTTTTGAAAATGATATACATGCAATCTGTTTTCTTTCTGACCTTGAAAAGATTCTGTTTTAATGCTTGTTTTCAATGCCTTAGATGATGCAGGCTTGAGATTGGCGTTCTTTGGAAAAATCATTCTGATGAAACGAATCGTTCGTCCCGATGTCTTTCGAAAAACATCAGCATGATTTTTTAAGGTGTTCACGAAGAAATCCCGGATACTCTTCCCGGAGTAAAAAAAGGAAACAAAAAAGGTGTGCCGAATCTTTGGCACACCTTTAAATATTAACGGGTCTTGATGTATTTCTTACCCTGGATGATGTAAATGCCCGGTCTCGGTAATTCTGAAATCAGGCGTTCACTCATGACATAAGTTCCCACATATTGTCCGTCAACCGTATAGACCTTCACAGGAGCCGCATGGCTTTCGGTCTGTGAGATACCGGTAGCGGTTTCGCTGTCCAGATAGAACTGTGACCAGATTTTGTGCTGTTCGAAAACAGAGGCATTCTGGCCCACTTTCAGGGTGATGAGGCTCAGATCGTCAATTCCGCTGAAAGTGTTGTTGCTGCATGCCGGAGCCTCTTCCGCATTTGTGTAGGCTGTAAAGTCGATGGTTTTGAGAGCAGTGCAGTCGGCGAAAGTATAATTTCCGGCCTTGAAGTTTTCCGGAAGAATCACGCTTTCGAGAGCGCTGCATCCTTCAAAGGCGCTGACTGTTGTTCCCACAGCGGCATATCCGCTCAGATCGGCAGTGGTGATGGCGGTATTCTTGAATGCTTCGTCGATGTCGGTTGCTCCGGTAAACAGGCTCAGGTCAATGTTGGCCAAAGCGGTGCATCCCTTGAATGCCTTTTTCAGTGAAGTGAATTGGGCACATTCTTCGGCGGCTGGCAGAACGACATCGGTCAGTGCAGTACAGTTATTAAAGATACCATACTCTTTGTTGATGCCCTGGCGGGAAAGAGGAGTGCCTTCGGCCACGGTAATCTGGCTCATGTCCAGTTTGGTCAGTGTCTTGTTGTATACCTCAAACAGTCCGCCGTTGTTTCCCAGTGCCAGAGAGAGCAGGTTCAGTTTGTCGCTGTCCCATTCACCGGTCAGGGTCAGCGTAACCGCTTTGGAAAGGCTGCTAGGAATGTCGGAAGCATCGACAGTAAAGTCAGTCACCTTGTCCGGTTCGGTATTATACAGATTCAATTCGCTCCAGTCTTCATCGGCCGAGAACAGCTTGTAGGCTTCGTATTTCAAAGAGAGCTTGATGAGGCTCAGGTCATCAATACCCATAAAGAAGGTTTTGCTGAGTGCCGGAACTTCGGTAGCGCTGAAGCTGGTCCAGTCTATTTCCTTCAGGGCATTGCAGTAGGCAAAGGTATTTTTTCCAACCGGGAAGGAAGCCGGAAGAACCACAGAGGTCAGGGCTTCACAATTCTCAAACGCATTGTCGCTGGTGGTCAGTGCCGTGCATGAAGACAGATTTACGGAAGTCAGGGCGCTGCAGTTGTAGAAGGCCTTTGACAGGCTGGTGATGCCGCTGCACTGGCTCAGGTCAATGCTCTTCAGAGCGGTGCAACCGCTGAATGCCAGTGTCAGGTCGGTAAATTTCGCAGCTTCTGCAGCAGCCGGCATGATGACTTGAGTCAGTGCCGTGCAGTTGTTGAAGATTCCGTATTCCTTGAGACCCTTGCGATAGAGAGGAGTGCCTTCGGCCACGGTAATCTGGCTCATGTCCAGAGTTTGCAGGGTGGTGTTCGGAGTGGCCAGAATGCCGCCGTTATTACCCAATGCCAGTGAAAGCAGATTGAATTTGTCGCTGTCCCATGCTCCGGTCAGGATCAGGGCAGTAGCTTTTTTCAGAGAAGATGGAATATCCGAAGCGTCTACGGTATATTCTGTAGAAGGTTCCGGAGCGAGATCCACCAGGTTCAGCTGGCTCCAGTTCTCGTCTCCCTTAAACAGCAAGTACTGGGCGTAATTCAGTTTCAGGGTGATGTCCGAAACATCTACGCCTTCAAAAAGTCCGGCATAATAGGTCGGAACGGTTTCTGTTGCATTGCAGGCACTCCAGTCAATCTCGGTCAGAGCCGTACAGTTGGCAAAGACCTTGTTGGTCGGTGCGAATCCAGCCGGCAGGCTGACCTGAGCCAGTGAGCTGCATCCTTCGAAGGCGGAGCTCCATGAACTGGTCTTGGTTGCTGCAACGTTATTCTTCAAGTCGGCCTGAGTCAGTGAAGCACAGCCGTAAAAAGCATTATTGAAAGTGGTGACGTTGGTACATCCGCTTAAATCAATCGTAGTCAGTTTGTCACAGTTCTGGAATGCTCCCTGAAAAGAAGTAAACTGTGCGGCTTCTTCCGCGGCAGGCATGACAACTTCTGTCAGTGCCTTGCAGTTCATAAAAGCTCCGTTGCTTGTGAAGCCGGCACTAACATAGAGCGACGTGTTTTCGGCAATTTGTGTACTGCTCAGGTCCAGTTTGGTCAGACTGGTATTACTTCCTCCAAAAACGTTCGTGCCCAGAGCATTTTTTAGTTGGCTGAAAGCATAGGTATCCCATTCGCCGGTTAGCTTGAGCGAGGTCTCTGTTTTCAGTGATGACGGGATGTTTTCGCTGGATACTTCCAAAGCATCTTGTGCACAGACGAGCTGTGCACAAGAAGTAAGGAGTACGCAAGAAAAGATCCCTTTGAATATTTCTTTCATAATATTCCGTATTAAGAGGTTCAGTTTGCGGATTATTTGGCAAATTTGCTGGTGAAGGCCTTGCCGTCAACAACAAATTTGGCAATGTAAGTGCCCTGAGGCAGTGAAGAGATGTTCCAGCTTGATTCAGAAGCTGAAAGAATCATCACGGCAGCACCCTGCAGGTTGTAGATAGTGGCAGATGTCAGTCGGCCTTCAGTCTGCAGAGATACTACAGAACCGTTGATGCTGATTTCAGTGTCCTGAGCAACGGCGTCACTGATTGAACTGGTGATTTCATCCTGCGGACAGTTAATCAGAGTCGGTTTCAGTTTATAGGCAGTCTGAAGCTGGTCGTACAGTGTTTCGTCACCCAGCTGTCCGCCGCGGTTACATCCCCAGCCCCAGATATCTCCATCGGTAGTAACCACCATGGTGTAGTTCTGACCGCTGGCTACATAATCCATTTTCAGACTTGATTTCAAAGACGGGCTTACCGGAGTGGTCATGAATGGAATTCCTGTGTTTCCGTTTCCTAAACCTTTGCCGTCACCCAGGGCGCCGTCGGTATTGGAACCGAACATCCAAACCTTGTCGATAACACCGTCGGTACCGGTTGATACGCTCATGGTGTTTTCGCATCCTGAAATAGAGATGACATTGCCGGTGATGGCAGTTACCTGAGTAGGCTCAGTAACCTGAGAAACAGTTACCACACCTTCTTCGTCTGTTTCGGTATTCAAACCGAGCAGGTTGGCGCTGTTGTCACCCCATGCCCACATGGTACCGTCGTTCTTGACACCGTATGCGCGGTAGTCGATCATGCATACATAGCTCCAGTCGTTGGCATTGCCCAAACGTACCGGAGTAGCCTGGCGACCCTTGTAACCGAATACTTCGCCTCTCATGTTGCCGCCCCAGCCCCAAAGACTGCCGTCATTCTTGATGGCGATTACAGAAGAAGAACCAACGGCTACCTGCTTCCAGTCTGTGTCGGTACCGATCTGTACGGGAACAATCTGGGTCTGGATATTACCGATACCCAATTGAGCAGAAGTGTTCTGTCCCCATCCCCACAGAGTGCCGTCTGACTTGATGGCAAAAGCAGTGTATCCCCAGAAACGGGTGCAGGCAACGTCTACCCAATTGTTGTCGGTGCCGATGCGGGTCAGTACTTTATGACCGATTCCGTCACCGGTTCCCTGGATACCGCTTTCTGCGCTACCGGCAGCCCACAGAGAGCCGTCCTCGGCCAGGAAGAAAGCATAAGCCTTACCGCCGGCTACCTTTTTCCACTTCAAATCTCCGTTGGTCAGAGTTGGCATGGCACTGCGCTCCTTAATACTGTTTCCAGCCTGTCCGAGTTCGTTCCATCCCCAGGCCCACAGAGAACCGTCATTACGTACGGCATAGGTTGTGGCATCACCGGTGTTGACATACTTCCAAACATAGTCTTCTGCGTTTGCCAAGCTGGCTCCGGCAAACAAGGCACAGCAAGCCAATGACATGATTTTTGTAAACTTTTTCATACGCTTCAATATTTAAAGGTTTAAATAATACTTATTTATTGGCCAGGAACTTTGAGGCTCCAATAACTTTTCCGGCTTTCAGATAGCGCACCAGATAAACTCCTTCTGAGAGCTGGAGTTGGGCGGTCTGCTCTGCTCCGTTGAGTGAAGTGCGGTAGATGATGTTACCGGCTACATTATATACAGTAGCCTCGTCGGCATCTGCGCAGCTCATGGTCAATATGCCCTGATTGTAGGCAGCCTTGCTTGGCTTCAGTTCTGTGTCGGCAATGCCGGAAGCACCTCCGGTTTTGGTGTCAATAACCGGACAGATCATGAAAGACGCACCGATTGGACCTCCAAAGTAATTGATCGGCCACTTGTAACCACTGGTACTTTCTGTACCTGAGTCAAAGTAACAGAATGAGTTGTGGGCAAGCAGGTTTCCGGCTGATGCCTCGTCCATCTCGGTAGGCTTGATGTCAATCAGCATTCTGAAATCTTCTGTATTCGGATCTTCACTGAAACCGGAAATGGTTACAAAGAAGAATGGCTTGTCGCTTATGGTCAGCGGAGTGGTCAGTTTGAATTCAGCAACGGCAGCTTTCTTCAGTTTGGTGTCGGTAGTCAGCTTGATGTCTTTCATCGGCAGGTTTACTGCTTCCAGAGGCAGACCGTTGAGAATCATCTCTCCGTCTCCGAAATCCATCGGATACCATACCTGCATCAGCAGCTTGGCATCTTCGGCAAACTTGCTGGGCACATCCGGAAGATAAACACGCACAGCGTTCAGGCTGGCATCCGGATGGGCAATCATAAACAGGTTACCGTAACCCTTCAGTTTCATGTTGTTGGTTCCGCCGAGATAACCGCCTGCACCTCCGTTCAGCATCAGGGCTGCAAGTACGGATGTGGTTGAAGGATCTTCCGGGTCCGTACCCAAATTCAGCATGTTGGAAGTACAGATTTCGCCGACACCGCCCACCTTGATTTTTCCTTCGGCAGTGTATGTGTGCTCAGCGCCGCTCTCATCCTTGATGGTCATGGTCGGGAAGTCATAGATGCCCGGAGTGCTGTAAGTAGCATCGGCATCCTGAGTTTCCATTTCGGTTGTTTCGCTTCCCGGAATGAACCAATGATAGTCGGTTGCTGTTGTGGTAGAGGCGTCGATGTAAGAAACAATCTCTCCAATCGGAGCCCACATGTAAGCGTCACCATTGATATTCTTGTTGAACGAAAGGAAATTGCAACATGCATTGTCGTCCTTGCTGATCATACCCATATTTTTCAGACCAATAGGATAGGCGTATGATACGCCGGAAGTGTTGCGGGTTGCAACTTTGGCAGATGAAACCACTTTGGCCGGCTCGGAAACGACCGCCTTTACATCTGCTTTCCACTGTGCCTGTGCTGATACCGCCAATAGGCCGGAAAAAGCACATAAGGTAAAGATTTGTTTTTTCATTTCTTGATTATTTATTGAGTAACTAATTTCGGAATTGTAATGGCAGGAACAGGTAATGCAGCTTCTTTCAGAATCAGCCACATCTTGGAGTCTGAGGCTGAAACAATGTAGTACATTCCGTTTCTGTAAACCACGGATACGCCTTCTGAATCAAAGAAGATTCCCTTGATCTTCTTGAAGAATATATTTCTGTTCAGTGTATTGGCCGGAGTTCCGTTTCGGATGCCTTCCACGAAGATGACCTGGTCGGCGTCAATCGGTTCGTTGCGCTTGATGGTGAAGTTTCCCCATTCAGCCAGACCGTATTCATTGTTCACGATACAGCTCATTGAGTTTAGTGTCTGAGTCTCCTGTTCGCGACTGATTTCTGTAACCTGGTTGTCGGTGTTTACCTTATATTTCAGAGTCTCTACCTGACCTTGGGTATTCATAAAGAACTCCATACGCTTCCATTCCGGAAAGTCCTTTGCAAACTCTACCAGTTGCAGCGTGGCCGAAGCACTGGCGCCCTGCATGGTCAGATAAGGAGTGCTTAGCAGTTTCTGCACAGTCTGTCCCACATTGAACGGGCTGGTTGCCACCTCGTTCAGGGTTATCTGGCCGTCTTCGGTTGTAAACACCTGCTTGTTGTTGTCCCAGATCATTTTGCTGACACTCTGTCCGCCCACCTGTACCGGAGTGCTAAAGGTGAATCCGTTTTCGGAGAAGCTTACCGGAATGTTCTGGAAATTCTCATCACTGCTCAACACTTCCAGACTCTTGCCTTCTGCTCCCAGGAAGATTCCTACCTGACTGTTGTTGCTTCCGCACAGAGCATGGAAAAACGAAATGTCTTTTCCGGCATCGACATCGAGATTGCTTTGCAGACGGATGTGCTGGATTTCACCTTGCGGGGCACGTGCCATCTTAAACATCGAACCGGATTTGCGACCTTTCAGATATAAGGTGTCTTCGCCGACCTTAGAGATGATAAATTCAAATTCACCTCCCTTACCGGTTCCCTGAGGAGCCTGTGAAGGATCGGCCAGATCGTGCAAAATGGAGTAAGTGTCAAAAGACAGTACCGGTCCTTCGGCATTTACGATTTTGTAGGTCGAAGTGGAGGTGGCTCCTTCGGCATTTTCCATGGATACATATCCGTCTTTGAACTTCATGACGTAGTTTACGGTTGAGCCGTTTGACGGAGTATAATCAAAGCGCCATCCGAAATCGGAGTCCTGTAATTTCTGGTCGCATTCGGCCATCATTTTTTCGATGCGTTGGGTTGCGTTCAGATCAAACACATCTTCTATTTCGTTCTTGCAGCTTCCGGTAAGCAAAGCCAGAGCTGTTACCGGAAGAGCAACTTTTAAAATATGCTTCATATTACTGTTCTTCTTGATCTTTGGATTATTTACTGGGCTGCCGCGTCAATGGCAGCAACGACTGATTTCTGGAATTTCACCATATCAATGCCCCAATTGGTCTTCATATAGCTCTTGACGATGCTTTCCTTCTTGCGCAATGCTTCTTTGGCCTCTGTGTTGTCGACGTTCTCGATCATCGCGTTCCAGTCTTCAGGAGTATTGGTCAGCATGATGGAAACCATTTCCACAAAATCTTCTTCAGCCTTGGAAGAGGCGTAGGCTGTGATGAATCCCTTGTTGCGTGCCATCTCGTCGTTCATATTTCCCCATGAAGAAGTATAGTCAGGAGTGATCTTCTTGAACTCCGGATCGAACTCGATGTTCTGATGCAGAATATGGGCAAACTCATGATGCATCACGTGAGCGTAGGACTGGATCTGTGCCTTCTGGAAATTAAACTCATTAATAGAGTAGAGCACAATCTGGCGTCCTCCTTCGGCTGTACCCTCGGTGGTGCTGCCGTCGTCGTTGTAACTGGGACTTCCCACCAGCAGAATCTGCTTGGGGATGTAGGAGCGAAGTGTCTTCGCGCCCACCTCTGCGGTGTAAGTATCAATCCAAACCTTTTTGATCATACTCAGGAATGGAACCACCTGACTTTCTTTAGGTGGCACCAGATTCTTGATCATGTCGCCTTGTGAGGCATCTCCCTGATTCCAGCGGTAGATAACTTCTACGTTGAACGGCACGGTGTATTCGTCATAGATATACTTATCGGTTTCGCTCAGTGCATCATAGTCAAATTCCGGGATTGTGATGTTCGAAGTGCCCAGATCTTCACTGTCGCAGGCTGTCAGAAACGACAGGCACAAAATGAATGCTATAATATTTTTCATTGTCTTTCAATCTTTAATATGAGATGATGACGGATTATTATCTTGGATTAGCTTCTATTCCATAAGAAATAACTTCTTCCGGAATCTGTACGGCGCGTCGCAGATCGCGGCGGACAAGTACATCTTTGGCACCTGTCTGATAAGCTTTATGGGTTACTTCGATGTCGAATCTCTTGATGTCGAACCATCTTCCGCCTTCCATTACCTGTTCTCTTCTTCTGAGATCGACGGCACAGTTTACAAAGGCCATCTGTGCGGCGCTCATTTCGCTTTCATAGAAAGGATGAAGAGGAGCAAAGTTTTTATAGAAATCCTCTACAGAGGTTCTGGTAATCGGGTTCAGGGAAGCATTGTAGTCTTTGATCTTATTGCTCAGGAACAGTTCGATATCCTTGCAGGCTTCGTCATAGCGGTTGGCCATGGCCAAGGCTTCGATACGGTCGCAGACCACTTCGTCGTTTGTGAAAAGAGGTACCATCAGATAGTATACGGCCGAGTTGGAGTTTACACCGTCAGACTTCGGATAAGCTTTCCACTTCATCATGGTGATGGCTTCGCTGGAAACGGTGTAAGTTTCCGTACGGTAGGCCCAAGCCTGTTTGGCCAGATTCTTGGTGTTTCCGAACAGCTCGCTTTTCACCGCAGAAGAGAAACCGTAACGATAGAAAGACTGGTCTCTTGCAAAGAGAGATACGGTGGATGAAAGCAGAATATTGGCACTCTCCTGCACCGATGTATAGTTCTTTTCTCTGTTTGCCGAGGTCATGGCGCTATAGGTGTTCCAGTTTCTCAGCGAAGGACTGTCGCCCAAAGCCTCGTTGGCTGCGTTGATTGCCTTCTCCCATTCACCGATATACAGATAGAAGCGGCAGGCAAAAGCCTGTGCAGCCTCGTAGGTAAAGTGATATTTCGGAGTTTCGCCATAGGCTTTGTTGGAAATGAGCGGAAGTCCTTCTTCCAGATCCTTGCGAATCTTTTCGTAAGTCTCCTTTACAGAGATACGCTCGTAGTGGCCGAACACTTCTTTTTCCGGTTCGGTGACATAAGGAACACCCAAATCGGTGGCAGCGGTAGTCGGATTGTAGTGCTGCGCGAATACATTGACCAGCATAAAGTGATTGTAGGCACGGCACACCAGTGCTTCACCCTTTTGAACCGAGCAGTCGGTTCCTTCGGCCTCGAGTTTCTCGATAGCTTCCAGAGCATGATTGGCAGCGGCAATAGCTTCATAGCTGGCCATCCAGAAGTAGTTCGGACTGTCCTGATAGGTCATGTCGATATCTTGCCAGAAGAAGGCCTGCTGATTGGCTCTGTTCCAATCCGGTTGTACATAAGGGTCCAGAGTATTGCCGCGGTCGGTCACGTTGTCCGACATGGATTCTGCAAAGAAGATGCAATTGCCGCTGGGGTAGGCCGAAACCAGCAGTTCGGAAATGGCTTCCGGAGAGTCCAAGGTTGTACGGTTGTCGGGTACTACATCCAGGAAGTCGTTACACGCACTGAACAGTGCTCCTGCCGCAAGGGCTAACAGATATTGAAACTTATATATTTTTCTCATTTTGTTCTTGAATAATTTTGTTCTTAGAAACTAGTTCTGATAGAGAAGGTAACCTGTCTTGGAATTGGCAGAGCCACACCACCGCTTTGGAAGAATTCCGGATCCTGTCCGTTCAGCTTCTTGTCGGCATAGATGAGCCACAGGTTAGAGGCAACCATCTTGAGCTGGAGGTTGTTGATTCCAATCTTTTTCATCCAGTTTCCAGCAAAGTCATAGCTCAGACTGACTTCTTTCAGTTTCAGGAAGCCGCCGTTTGCCACTCGGATATCCGAATAGTTGTAGGCATTATAGGCAATATCCAGATTGTCGATGGTGGCATACTGATAGGATGACGGGATTACCGGTACATTGGTATATTGCTCGTCACCCGGTTTCATCCATCGGTTCTTCAGTTCCTTCGGCATGGTTGTATAGTCTCCGTAAGTTGCTGAGAAATCCGGATCGAGTCTCACCTTGTTTCCTCCCTGATAAGTCAGGAAGAAGCTGAAGGCCCATCTCTTGTATTTGAACTGGTTGTCGATACCTCCGGTTACGGTCGGATCAACAGAGCCTTCATATTTCAGATACGTATGGTCTGTGCTTTGGAAATTGATTTCCGTGCTGGTGAGTTGTCCCTTTTCGTTGATGAATGTCGGGATACCCTCTTCGTTCAGTCCCTGGAACTGCAAGGAGAACAGGCTTCGTACCGGATAACCCTGCAGAGGAGCACCCTCGGCAGCCATCAGGTAGAAGATGCTGTTTGTTGAAGTCAGGTTTGTCACTTCATTGCGGTTGAACGCAAAGGTCACATTAGTGGTCCATGAGAAATCCTTTCTCTCGATATTTTTGGTATTCAAGGTAAATTCGATACCCCATGACTTCATGTTCGCATAATTGGCATATTTCCATTTCTGTCCGCCCATACCGCTGGTCTTGATCAGACCGATCAGGTCGAATCCCTTTCGGCTGTAGATATCGGAGCTCAGGCTGATTCGGTTTCTGAGGAAGCCGATGTCGAAACCTACGTTTGTTTCATACTGCTTTTCCCAAGTCAGTTCCGAGTTCTGCAAGGACTCGATATAGATTTGTGATTCCTGATAACCGTCATCACCACGGAAGGAGGTGTTGTTGCGGAATACGGCTAAAGCGTTGTCGGCTGGTCCCATAGTGGCGGTCAGACCGTAAGTGGCGCGCACGGAGAGAGTAGTCAGCGTATTCTGGTATCTCAGGAATTCCTCTTCCAGAATGTTCCAGGAACCGGAAATGTTCCAGGTAGGCAACCAGCGGGCGTCGCGTGATCTTCCCAGACGGTTGGAACCGTCCATACGTCCGGTCAGGTTCAGGGTGTAGCGTCCTTTGAAAGAGAAACTACCGGTTGCAAAGAAGGCCACAAAACGGTCGTAGTATTCAGAAAGACCATAATACTGGTTTCCGCCGAGGAGCAGCTGCTGGATGATGCGGTAGTCTACGAACGGAGTACCTCCGCGGTCCCACTGATATCCGTATCCGTTGTTAAAGCCAGACTGGCGGTCGGCATACTTGATTTCAGAACCGGCCATCAGGTTGAACGGATGCTCCTCAAAGAGCAGACGGTTATAGTTTCCGGAGAAACGGGCATAATAGCTTTTCAGAATATTGTTTGTGGTGTTGTAGAAACCACCCTTAGGCATGACAACTTCCGGCACGGCATCCGGATTGTTCGGGTCGCGGTACAGGAACTTGTTGTTTTCGCGGATCGTCGCATCTCCGGCAGCGCGGTAGGCCATGGCCAGATTGGATTCACCCATGATTTTGTGTTCCTGAGTGGATTTTACATAACGGAAGGCTCCGATAGCACTCAGCTCCAGTCCTTTCACCGGCTTGTAGTTCAGTTCCATCTGATATTTCATATCCGTCATGTCCAGATCGATGTAATTATTGGCCGATTCGTCCAGAATATTGAACGGAGCATAGTTCATGATGTAGGTTTCGTCCGGACTCATGGTACGGCTGGTATTGAGCGCGTAGCTGAACGGGTTGATGTCAAAGTCGCGTGAATATTCTCCGTTTACCGGATCCACCGTGCGGTCCAGAGTTCCCGGAGCAGTCTGGTTACGTACCGAACCGCTGGTGTTGACATTCAGGGTAAGCCACTTGCTGATCTGATATGAGGCATTCATGTTGGCTGTGAAGCGGCGTACGCGGTCGGATACCGTCCATCCCGGATCGTCCAAAAAGCTGAGCGAAGCATAGTAGTTTCCTTTATCCGTTCCTGATGACAGGCTCAGTGAGTTGTTGCTCTGTATGGTCGGACGGAAAAGAACCTTAAACCAGTTGGTGTTTCGCATTTCGGCTTGTTGCAGGTAAGCCATTTTGGCAGCCTGTGTATTGGCCAGTTCTCCTTTATAAATCAAATCATTCATCAGATAGAACACACCGCCATTGCTGGTGCGTGCCATCTTGGAGTGGTTGAACCAGCCCTTGTCTTCCAGTTCGAGGAGGACAGACATCTGGTCCTTGGAGTTCATAATGTTGAACTGATTGTATGAAGGGCGGGTGCGCACCGTGAATTCACCGGTGTAGCTCAGGCTCGAATGTCCTTTTCTTCCCTTCTTGGTATTGACGACAATCACACCGTTCATGGCACGCGCACCGTACAGGGCGGTAGCAGATGCGTCCTTCAGAATCTGGAAGTTGTCAATATCGTCCGGGTTCAGGCCGGCAACAGCCGAACTGATCAGGGTGGCGGCATTTCCCGAAGAGAGGTCGTCGGCAGAAACCTCTACCACATCTTCAAGAACCACACCGTCGACTACCCAAAGCGGGCTTTGGTTACCGTAGATAGACGAAGCTCCGCGGACACGGATTTTCGGAGCGGCACCAAAGGTTCCGGATACAGACTGCACGGCCACACCGGCAGCTTTTCCCTGAAGCATCTGGCTTACGTCACCCACACCGTCTATCTTGGCATCTTCGCCGGATACACGGCTGGCAGAACCGGTAAACAGTTTGCGGTCAATTTTCTGATATCCGGTCACAACCACCTCCTGCATCTGTTCCTTCTTGTCGGACATGGTGATTTTCATAGCCTCATTGGTGATGGCTTTTTCTTGAGTTTCCATACCGATGAAACTGAAAATAAGAGTCTTGGCTTTCTTGGTTATCTGCAGGTTGAATTTACCGTTTATGTCTGTAATGGTCATGACATCCGGAAATTCCTTGCAGCGGATGGAAACTCCGGGAAGCGGTTCTCCGAAATCATCCAGAACAACTCCGGTTACATTCTTCTTGTCGTTATCTTTTTGAGAAGCATTCTTCTGTATGGTATTAGATGCATTGGTATTTGCATAGCTCATGCCGCTTTCCGGCAATGTGTTTTTGTCTTCAACAGTAGTTTGTGAATTTTCTCCAGCTGTTTGTACTGCGTTGTTTCTCTGAATAGCATGCTCGCTGTTCTTGTGCGAGGAAGGGCCTGCTTTGAGGGCATTGGCCCATAGCGTTCCGCTGTTTGACAGCAGGAAGAGGACCAGAAATCCTTCTTGAAGTTTTTTCAGTCTTTTATTGAACATCTTATTGTTGTGTAATAATTAATAAAATACTAAATCCAAATCGTTTTCTGCATTCTTAAAGAGTAAATATTTTTAAAATGTCAGTTGGTCTGTTGAGCCTGTAAAACCGAGTTATATCTACTAGTTTTTGCTTATTGTAATAAATACATGCCAATGCAGATGTTTTTTTAATACTTCTTTGTTTTTGAAGAAAATACTGCTAGGTTAAAATTATTTGCAAATTTAAAATAAAAAAAATAAGTTCCAGAAATTTAGCGATTGAGTATTCACAAATCTTTTGTTTTTTAACTATTTTCTGACGTTTTGTTGCTTATATTGCCATTCTGTTATCATTCTGCTGGAATAATTGGCGCAAAACTTGTCTCTCTGTGCAATTTGTTTGACTCAATCTGAATTTTGTGCTTTTGTTCTGCTCCGGACCTGTATGGTGGCTCATAAAAGTCCTCTTTTTATACCTTATTATTAATAGAAAGTGGTGGTTGTCTTCTTTTTTTATTTTTCGCTAAATCTTCCGGTTATTGTTTTTATGAAGTTTTTCTGTTGACTGGGTGGGGTGGGCTTTTATTTTAAGTACCGGTTTGATCAAACTGAAATTTCATTGTGATGTTTCTTTCGTTTCATTGTGATGTTTTGAAAAGATCATCCTGATAAAATTTTTAGGGTCTTTTGGGAGAAAAAATATTGGGTGCGATGAGCTACATCAGAGGGGAGGATAATTTCCATAAAAAACGCTCTTATAGTAAAGAGAAAGAACCATTCTGAAAAAGAATTGAATTTTTATTCATTTTTTTTGTTGGCTTGATTTTTGGTTTTAACAACCTGATTTTCATAACTGTTATAAGTGGTGTAAAGCCGTTTTTTAGCCCTTTTCTCGATTTTTCTTTGAAAATTTTTCTCGAAAATATTTGGTAGGAAAGAAAAAAGTATCTACCTTTGCAAC
>ERZ791667.15-NODE-15-length-145990-cov-8.03946_pt1 | contig 145990 bp, 114 predicted proteins | sample MGYA00509959_ERZ791667 | MGnify/ENA primary metagenome ERZ791667 (study PRJEB30046, sample SAMN00715196) | human gut metagenome | study: EMG produced TPA metagenomics assembly of the A metagenome-wide association study of gut microbiota in type 2... | reverse complement strand
TAATGTAATTTTGACATGTAATTTTGACTTTTCCTAAAGTTACGAAAACTTTAGGAAACAACAAAGGCCCGAGCTTGTGAAAGTACGGGCCTTTTTTTCATAAAATGAAGAAAGTGCATCAAAAAGCATATTAACATACATTTTGACACACCCTCTTCATATTTCAAATAAAAATCAAAAGCTTTTTATATTCCCACAAAGATAAGCAGCGCATATCCCAATATGAAACCGATAAAACCGATGATCAGTCCCACCTGTGTCATATCGCGCGTAGTAGTCAGTCCCGTTGAATGGGTCAGCGCATTCGGCGGTGTAGAAATCGGGAAGAGCATAGCCAAGGAAGTGGACAGAGCCACACCGACCAACAAGGTTTTCACGCCTCCCACGGCATTCAGCGACTCACCCATACCTACGGCCACTGCACTCAAAATCGGAACAATCAGATTGGCAGCCGCCGTGTTGGAAATAAAGTTGGAAATGAAATAACCCAACAGTCCGGATACAATCAGTACCACCAGCGGAATCCAGGTATCAAACGGAATGGACTCAACCAGATGCTCGGCCAGACCGGTCTTGTTCATGGCCACACCCAGAGCGATACCTCCGGCCACCATCCACAGCACACTCCAGTTGATTTCCTTCAGGTCCTCTTTCGTGATGATACCTGTGGCACAGAACACACCTACCGGAATCATGGCTACCACATTAGAGTTCACGCCGGTCAGTTTATCAAACATCCACAGCAGGATAGTCACCGCAAAAGTACCCCATACAATATAGGTTCGTACTCCTTTCACACCTTTACTCTCAATATGCAGCTCCACCGTCTTGGCTTTAAACGGATAGAGCCAGAGCAGTACACGCCAGGAGATGAGCAGCATCACCACCACATAAGGAAACATCACCAGCGTCCAGTCACTGAAACCCACGTTCATGTGCAGGTGCTCGTTCAGATAACTCAGGGCAATGGCATTAGGCGGAGTACCGATTGGCGTACCGATACCTCCCAGGTTGGCCGCTACGGGGATGGCCATCGCCAGTCCGATACGTCCTTTTCCGTCAGCCGGCAGGGTTTTCAGCACGGGAGCCAGGAAGGTAAGCATCATGGCAGCCGTAGCCGTATTGCTCATAAACATGGAAAACAGTCCGATAATCAGCAAAAAACCGAGCAACACATTCTGCGGTTTGTTACCGAAAGGCCAGAGCAGCCATTTGGCCAGCTGCACATCAAGCCCCACTTTGGTAGCGGCAATAGCCAGAATGAAACCACCCAGAAAGAGCATAATCACCGGATCGGCAAAAGTAGACAGGATGGCCTTGTAGCTGACCAGAGAACCGAGTTCCTCTACCGGAGGGCCTTCGCGCAAGAAGCGCAGACTGCTGTCGGAAATGGTCAACAGCATGGTTACAATCAGAATCACGGAAGTGGTCCAGGTAGGAATCACCTCGAACATCCACATCAGGGCAGCAAAGGCAAAAAGCGCGATGGTGCGCTGTTCCACAATCGTCAGTCCGTCTATACCGTAAAAGGAAGTCGGCACCAGCCACAAAAAGGCAGTCACAAGTACAATTACCGGCAGCATGATCATCTGCTTTCGGTTCAGCTTCAAAGATTCAAAGCAGGGTGTTGTCATGGTATTTTATTTTTTAATAGTAAAACAAAACAGGCAGCCCACGTATGGACCACCTGTTTGCAATATTCGTAAAAAATGATGAGACTTGCAAATTCCCAAAAGGAAATTTATCTGAATTCAAGATGAACTGCTGCATCGTTCTGTTATTCCGGGCGCACGCCCCAGTCACTGATCGTGCCCGTTTCCGAAGAGAAGCTGGCACCGATGCAATACAGTTTCCGGTTGTCGGCAGCATATTCACGGGCATAGCCTTTCTCCTCAATCTGTTGTAAGGCTTCTTCGGCCGTGCCGTCCAGCTTGAACTCGAAGATATAAACATAGTCAGCCGTTTCCAGCACACAGTCCACACGACCTTGACTCTGCACCTTTTCCACATACACCGTGTACACGCTCACCAGACGCAGGATCAGATAGAATGTATACTGGAAGTAACGCTCCCGCTCCGCCTCATCTTCCTTGCGCCGCATCGTATAGGGAATGCTCGAAAGGAACGAGGTAAACAGAGTATGCACCCGCTCCACATCGCCCTGACGCAAAGCCACCACCAAACTGCGAATCCAGCCACCCGTATTTTCCGCCGGCTTCAGATAAGCAGCCGAAAGCATCGTAAGAAATCCGTTCTTCACCTCATTGTTCGGAAAATCGAGCAGGAAGGTATTAAAGTCCCGGTCATAAGCCTTCACCGTCAGATAACCACTCTGGTAAATCATCGGCAGGGGACGTTCCACATCGGCCTTGTAGTCGATAAACTCCTCCGGAGGGTAATACTTACCTGTCAGTTCGTTCATATTCTCCTTGAAGTGAGAGAGTAAGCGAATCAGATAGGTCGGTGTGCCCGTACTGAACCAATAGTCACGAATACGAAGACTGTCCAATGCATTGAGCAGACTGAACGGATTATAAATATCCGTCATACGGTCGCTGAAGTGATAACCGTCGTAGTGTGCTTTCAATTTCCGGCGCATTTCTTCCGGAGTACATTCGTATTCGGCAGCCATAGCAGCTATCGGTTCCGCAAAATTATGGTCAATCTCTTCCTGCGTAATGCCACACAAAGCCTCGTAACGGGCATCCATACTGATGTCCTTAGGCTGGTTGAACCCGCTGAACACACTGACTTGAGAAAACTTGGTCACTCCCGTCAACAGCACAAACTGCAAATGGCTGTCCGCTCCCTTGAAGACCGAATAAAATGCTTTCAGAATATTGCGATGCTGATTCTCCAGATCGGTATCCACATCCAGAACATCCAGAATCGGCTTGTCATACTCATCGATAAGCACCACGGCACGGCGTCCGGTCTGTTGATGGGCAGCCTCCAGCACATTGATGAAACGAAGACCAACATCCAGAGTTTCGTTGGCTTCTACAGAATATGCACGTTCCCATTTCCGGACATAATCCAAAAGCATCGCTTCCAAAACACCGCTTTTGGTAAAGTTCATACCATTGAAATCCACATGAAATACCGGATACACCGCCCACTCCGTTTCCAGGCGTTCCATGGCCAGACCACGGAACAGCTCTTTCCGCCCCTGATAATAATTCTCTAAGGTGGAAACCAGCAGACTCTTTCCAAAACGACGTGGACGACTCAGAAAATAGATTTTTCCCTCATGAGTCAGCTTGTAAATCAAATCCGTTTTGTCTACATACATATAACCATCTTCAATGAGCTGGTCGAAGCTCTGAATGCCTATCGGATATTTCATCATGGTCTTCTCTTTTTGATCTTTACGCAAAGATAATATTAAAATAGAGAATGTTGTCTAAAAAATTCAAAGATTCCGAGACGTATGATTTTCATCAGTCTTTTTTCGGCTCCACATTCAGGCGATAGGTCACCTTCAGCAAGGCATAAGACGACAGAGTTTGATAATGGACCTCCGTACGTCCGTAGGCATTGATGGTGTTGCGCACGTTGGAGATCTGACGCAACAGGTCGTTGGCCGAAGCCTTGACAATCCAGTTCTTGTTCTTTCCGAAAGTACGCGCCAGACCGACATTCCACACCAGACAATCGTCGTTCATGGAAGGATCGACATATCCCCTACGGCTGTACATCGTGATTTTCGTATCGAAATCCAGCTTGCCCGGCAACTGAGTCGTGAAGTCCAGTCCATAAGAAAAGTCTGTAGCCTTGATCTTCACAAAGTCGGCACGGTTGCCGTCCACATGGCTCCATTTGGCATTGGCCAAAGCTTTCAGACGGGTGCGCCGGGTAAAGCTGTAGGTCAGTTTGAGATCATTGGTCCAGGAAATGTTCTGCACATTCTGCCTTCCGGTGCCCATTTCTGGAGTGTCAGACACATAATCCACACTATGTCCCAGCCGAAAAGCGCTGGACGCATCCATCGTCAGCTTGCCGTCCTCGTCCAGACGCTGTCCGTAGTTGGCCCCTACGGTAGCCAGCCAGTCGCCATCGGTGTTCAGCGGTTGGGTCACCGTCTGCCCGGTGTTGCGGTCATACGTGCGGGCCATCACCGTGACATCCCGGTTCCATTCATATCCGGCATGGATGGAATAGATGCGCTGCCGCACAGTGGTCCTCTTTTCGAAACGGGCTCCCACCTGATTGCTTTTCATCTTTCTCAAATCGGGATTTCCCAAAGACACATGCAGCGGGTCGCTGTCATCGCGCACATCGAGCAGATAAAGCAGTGTGGGCGCTGTTTCCCGATAGCGGTAGTTCAGGCTGAATCCGCCATACGCCATCCGTACACTTGGTTCCGGCAAGACATAACGGCGACTTATGGTGCGTGCCTGGTTTCCGCGCAAGTCCTCGATTTCCGCATGCAGGAAGCGGAAGTTCGGTGACATACTGAAGCTGAATTTTCCGTTCTGCTTTTCACGGCTGCCGAAACGGATCTGCAAATCCTGCCAGAAATTCCTTTCCACGGTATGCCAGGTGTTGTTCAAGTCCACCGCATTCTGCCAGCTGTCGCCGGTTCCCCGCAAACTGTTTTCAAAATCACTCCAGTCCGTGCTGTCCCAGTCGGGCGCCTGCCATCCGTCCACATTTTCCAGACGATAGAGCGACCGTTCGCCGGATTTATATTCAAAGGAGCCTTTGTACGAAAAATCCAGAGTCAGTCCCCACTCCCGGTTCCGGTCGGTCCGGACACTCCGGTTTACCGGCTGAAAGGCCAGAGAGGCATAATAACCGTATTGGGTAACCGGAGCCGTTTCATAACGATTCTGCCGGAAGCCGTCCGTACCGGCAGTAACACCGGCCGCACCGTATTCCGTACGGTCGTCCTGATAACTTTTGTCGCGCGTATTCTTGTAGTTGCCTCCCCAGCGCAGGGTATATTTCTTACCCCACCACGGATCGCGCAGGGAAATGTTTCCGGTAAGTTTGCCTCCCAGTTCCTCCTGAATGCCCAAGGTCATCTGCTGCCGCCGGTTAATCAGGCTTTGCAGGTAGGCCTCACTGCCCATAGGGGCAAAGAAGTCGTCCAGCTCACCATCCGGATATTCGCCTTTTTCATCTGCTCCCAAGGACACTGAACGGTTTTGTGCGTGATGATCCGTGCGCCTGTAATTCAGGGACAGTTCTTTCAGATAGAAAATAAAGTCTTCATCCTTATATTCCATCCAGCCTTTCCATTTCAGATCTGTCTTGTCGTTATGCCGGTTCAATGCCGACTTTCTGTAAATGTTTCCATGTTCCACATAACTTTCCGAACCGGTTTCCGTGCGGAGGTCGCCTTGCGTGCAGACAGCCAGCAAGTCCGTCGCCATCCGGAATTTCCTGCTCTCGTCAAAACTGAATCCCAAACCGCCAATCTGAACCTTATTCCATTCCATATCCGGATTGATGGCCCAGATAGTTCCCATTTGTGTGGTGGCCCACAGATCGTTGATATTATTCACATTACCAAACAAAGCGATGTTCGACCGGTCGGTATATCGCATCAGGGACAAGCTTCCGGCATAGAGTCCGGTGGCCGGTGCGGAAGTTTCCGCTCCCCCCGAAAGGGTTGCTTCCAGCAACCAACTGCCCATATATTTCCGTTTCAACCCTACATCCATCACCAGTTCTTTCTGTTCACGAGACACATCCTCAAACTCACCCAACGGAGTCTTGCGATACACCTTTACCTTCTGCACGGTATAGGCGGGCAGTGCCTTGAGCGCCACACTCGGATCTCCGCTAAAGAAATCCTTTCCGTTGATCAGCAAGCTGCTGACAAACTCTCCGTTCACCGTGATACGACCGTGCTCATCGATCCGCACTCCGGGCAGATTCCGGATCAGCGTTTCCAGCATATCCCCGTCCGAAAGCTGGAGCGCTTCGGCATTATATTCCAGAGTATCCCCTTTATTGACCATCAGAATTTTGGAAGCCGTAACTTCCACATTACCCAGCACCTCTTCTCGGATCGGGAACAGACGAATCTTGGTTTGCCAGTAACGGGTGGGCGCAAATTTATATTTGTCTTTCGGAATATCCACTTTCTCAAAAGCGCTCTCATAACCCTCGGCCTCCACCTTGACAAAGCAGGACGAAAGCAGCGGCAGTCGTGCCGTGAAGAAATAAGACCAAGCCGGCTCCTTATATATATAGCGATACTGCCCTGTTCCCAAAAAGGTGGTATCTTTTCCGTGAAACAAAGTCACTTTTGCCTCTTCTACCGGTTTCAGACTCACAAAATCCTCCAGAAAGACATCTAAAGTAAGAGAATCCGAATGCTGGGTCTGGGCATTTGCCAAGACTGATACAACGAAAAGTTGCAACCCAACGATGAAATGCCTGATACTCATGGTTTGCTCATTTAAAGGTTACTCTTCCCTACTGCCTTCGGAACAGTTACAACAGTATGGGCGTCTAAATTTAATCATTTTTTCTTAGGTTTCACGTCCAGGCGGTAATTAAATGATATTTACCCGAAATTACTTCCCCGTCGGTAATCCATTACCAACAAGAAAGTAATGAATTACTGACGGGGAAGTAATTTTATTTCTCTACCACGGGTTCCGGAAAACAAATGCGGAAACGGGTCCAACCGTCGGAATCGGTTTTCAAAGAAAAGACGCAGTCGTGTTTGGTCAGAATCTCTCGGATAAAAATCAGACCAATGCCCTGACCGGTCGGCTTGGTCGAAAAGAAAGGAGTAAACAGTTTGTCTTCATCTTCGGGAGAGATACCGGCACCGTTGTCGGCAATCTCCAGTTGAAGAGGGCGGGCTGTGGTACGGATGCGGATCTCGCCCTCAGTGCCGATACTTTCGGCAGCGTTCTTGACAATATTGACCAGCACCTGTTCAAACAGCACCGTGTCGAGCCGCACCTGCGGATTGGCGGCGTCCAGATCGGCAGACAGACGAATCTGATGCTGCCGGCAGACATGCTCCATCAGCAGGCGGCAAGCCTCAACCTGACGGTTCAGGGAAACGGTCTGCAAATTGGGATCGGGAATCTTGACCACCTCCGCCAGACGGGCGATGAAATGGTTCATTCCGTAACAACGCTCCGAGCAGACCTGCATGGCGGCACGCAGATCGCCGCCCTCATCATAGGGTTCCAGAATATCAGAAAGGGAATCGAGGGTGGAAGTAACGCCCGCCACACTGTTGTTCACCTCGTGGGCAATCATGCGGATGACCTTCTCATAGGTTTTCTTCTCGGCCTTTACAATCTCCGAGGTAAGGCTCTCCAACAGCAAAAAAGGATGGGAAAGACCACGGTCGATAAACGACAGCGAAGAACAACGGTAGATCATGGCATCGTTCAGACGCACCGTTTCGATGCTTCCGCGCGGAATCTGGGCCAGCTTGGCCGCCAGAGGAGAAGGTACCTCGGCCATAGTGTGCCCCACGACATCAGCCTCGGCCAGTCCGCCTAAAAAGCGCAGGGCCGCCGCATTCAGGCCGGTCACCCTCAGATTAAAGTCAAAAAGAATCACTCCCATAGGCGAAGCACTGATGAGCAGGTCCAGAAAGTGATTCTGCTCACGCACATGCAGACGCTCATTCTTGAGCTGGTCCATCAGGCGGTTGAACAACTGTACGATGCGGTCGGCCTCGCGCTGCCCTACCGGCGCCAGACGGCTGCTGAAATCCTGTTCGTTCAACAGATCCATGGCATTGCCGATGGTTTGAAGGGGTTTCACCGCCTTACGGTAGAAATAATAAAGGAACAGCAGACTGAACACCACCATACCCTCGGCCCAGTAAAAGGCGCTCTCTGTGACCGGCAGCAGGACATAGAGCAACAGGCCCACCAGCACGAGCAGAAAAGCCCAGAGCCAGAAAAGCCACCCGATGCGCAGCGTGCGCAGACTATTCGGTATCGGTATCCGTTTTCGTATCATCGGTCTGTATCTGATATTTTACCATTCTACGATAAAGGGCACCCCGGCTGATGCCCAGCACCAGAGCCGCCTGACTCAGGTTGCCGTCAAACTGGCGCAAAGTGTTGAGTATGGCCTGACGCTCCACTTCCTCCAGCGTAAGTCCCTGCAGGGAAGTCATTCCGCCATGCTCTTCTTCCGAAGTTTTTTCATTGGCCGGCGGCACATAGTGCGCCCGGAAATCATTGGCTGTCAAACGGGATTTGCAACTGACGAGCAGCGTGCGTTCCACCAGGTTCTTCAGTTCGCGGATATTTCCGGGATAAGGCAAGGACATGAGGTAACGACGGGCATCGGGTTCCAGTTCCGCCGGCTGAAGACCGTACTGACGGCATTGCAAATCCAGAAAATGGGTAGCCAGCAAAGGAATATCCTCACGGCGCTCCCGCAAAGCCGGCAACCGCACCGTAATAAGATTGATACGGTAAAAAAGGTCCTCACGGAAGGTATGCTCACGGATCATGCGGGGCAGATCGGCATTGGTAGCACTGATCACGCGTACATCGGCCTTGCGCTGACAGCTGTCGCCCAGCACCTCATAGGTCTGGTCCTGAAGCACCCGCAACAACTTGACCTGGCAGGCCAAATCCAGTTCGCCGATTTCATCCAGAAAGATGGTTCCCTTTTCGGCCAGCTCGAAGCGGCCCACACGGTCGGCCACCGCATCGGTAAAGGCTCCTTTCTTGTGTCCGAACATCTCGCTCTCGAACAGACTCTGCGAAATACCGCCCAGATTGACCTTCACAAAGGCATTGGACGCACGCATGCTGTTGCGATGAATGGTTTCGGCCACCAGTTCCTTGCCGGTTCCGTTCTCACCGCTGATCAGCACCGGGGCATTGGTGCGGGCAATGCGCCGCAACACATCGATTACTTCTTTCAGCGGCTTGCTCTCGCCCACAATCAGGCTGCGGTCGAACACATCCTCCGCCGGAGCGGAAGCCAGATCGGCCGTCAGTTCCAGAGCCGTTTCTATGCGCTGCATCAGCGCCACATTGTTCCAGGGCTTGGTGATAAAGTCGAAGGCTCCGGCCTGCATGCCTTTTACAGCCAGCTGGATGCTGCCCCAGGCGGTCATCAGAATGACCGGCACCTCGGGGCGGAACAGCTTGATCTGCCGCAGCAGGGTGAGTCCGTCATCACCGCTGGTAGAAAGCCCGAAATTCATATCCATAAGTATCAGCCGCGGGGCTGAAGCACGTACCACGTCCATCGCTTCGACAGGACCGGGTACGGCCATCACGTCTTTACCGGCCCTTTTCAGCATCAGGGTCAGCGAAGAGCGTATCGCACTATCGTCATCTATTATCAGTATCATAATAAGACAAAGTTACTTCTTTTTATTGGATTATTACCGGACTATTTCCTCAAAATCGGCATCAATATTGGTCTGGGCGGCAAAATCCCACAGGGTGATGCTTCGAATCTGATAATAATAGTACCAGTAGGAGAACAATTCGTTGATGTATTTGCGGCGCGCCTCATCCTTGCTGGTCTGCGCGTCGTTCAGGTCGAGTGTGCTGATCTTGCCGATCAGGAAGGTTTCCACGTTGCTCTGATAACGACGGCGGGCAATGGCATCGGCCTCCAGAGCAATCTGCAACTGGTTCACCTGATTGTTGAACTGCTCGGTGAGCACGAAAAGGCTCTGACTGAAATCGGCCTCTTCCTTACGCAGCTGCTGACGCACCACCTCGCGGTTGCTCTCGGCCACCTTGACCTGTCCGCGGCGTTTGCCCCAGTCGAGTATGGGCACCTGCACGCCAACCTGAACCACCTGATTGTCCTTCATCTCAGTATAGGTGCGTCCGAAATCGGAGTCACTGCCCGTAAAGCCCACCTGGGCATAGAGCGAAACCTGTCTGCGGTTGCCTTTGGCCTGTGCCACCTGATAGTCGGCTTCCAGCTGACGGCGACGGAGATTATAGGAAATGGAGTTATGCTCCAAAGCTTTCTTCAGCACCTCGTGATACTCCAATGAAATCGGCGGCACGCTGTCGGGCAGCACCGGAATCAGTTCTTCCGTTTCGCCCAACGCCAGAAACGAACGCAGCGTGAACATGTTCGATTTCAAACTGCTCTCATTGGCCGTAAGCGTGGAACGGGCATTGAGCACATTCAGCCTCAGCTGCAGCAGATCGTTCTCGCTGATCTTTCCCATGCGCCGCTTGCTCTCGGCCACCTTGCAGAGTTTTTCGGCGTTCTGAAGATTCTGACGGGCAATGCTGACATTCTCACGGGCCAGCAGCAGGTTGAAGTAATACTGAATGACGGTCATCGTCACGCGCTCGGTAGCCGAAAGGAAGTTGGCCTGTGCCTCGGCATAGCGGAGCGGTTCGATGCGGCGGTCCCACTTCACCGAGTTCACACCGAAAAGAGGCTGGTTCAGAGTGAGGGCCACCGGTACGGACATAAACTGATGGTTGCGGTTGCCGGTACCGAACTGGGTCATATAATCGAGCGACGTGGTGAGCGAAAGGGTTCCTCCCGTAAACCAGATGCTCTGATCCACAGAAATGGCTCCGTTCAGACTCATATAGTCATTGCGCACATAGGTGTGCGAACCGTCGCTCTGCTGATAGGCGTTATAGTTTTTGCGATAGCTGGGCAATGTAGCCGAGAAGTTCACCTCCGGAAGCAGCTCCGCCCGGAAACTGCGGTAACTCCAATAGGCAGATTTCAACTGTCCCAATGCAGAGGCGGCATCCACACTTTGCTTGCGGGCCAGCACAATAGCTTCGGACAAGGTCAGTGTACGGGGCGTCAGTTCCTGAGCCGGAAGCAGAGAAACCGGCAACAGGAACAGAACGGCCAGAAACAGGCGGAACAGCCAGCACGGATTGACAGACATAGCTGCTCCGGAATGAATGGCGGAATATTTCAGTAAAGATTTCATATATGAAGATTAAAAAGGTTACTCTTCGTGCAGCGCCTCCGTCGGTGCAATCCGGCTGATGCCGCGCACAGGCACATAAATACCGAAACTGACAATCAGCACCATCAGCAGCCAGACCACAGCCGACACAATCAGGTAGTGCAGCTTGAAGGATTCAAACCAATAGTGCACAAAGGGACTGCAGTACTTCATCTCCGGCAGGTATAACCCGGTATGCAAAGCATATTGCAGATAAATAACAGCTCCCAACAAGACGGATACCGTGGTCAGTATCAGTCCCTCAAACAGGAAGAGACGGATAGTCTGTCCGGAAGTGGCTCCAAAGCTTTTCAGGATACCGATCTCTTCACGCCGGGCACGCATCTGCATCCAGAAACTTCCGGAAACTCCGAAAAAGATGCAGAACAGGAAGAACGAACCTAACAAAAGCTGCACCTCATAATCGTAAGTATTGGAAAAGACTCCTTGTCTGATATAGTGGTCGTATGATTCAATCTGCACCACAAAATAGTTACCCAATTGCAGCTCCCGCAAAGCCCACTCCCGAAAATCCGTCAGAAAGGCATCCGGATCCACATCTTCACGCAGACGAAAAATGATAGCTCCCGCATTCTGAGCGTCAGCCCCGACAAACTGAACCAGCTGGGGCGGTTTGTTCAGGAACATTTTAACAGGCCGGACGGAAGCTACAATCTTGTATTCATATGTGGCAGGTTTGTAAGTCCTACCCCAAGAGTGGCCTTCAGGAAAGGCTCCTTCAGTTATAATCTGCTCTCTGTCCTGCAAAATCATCCGGTCCATCTGCTCTAGTGAAGGTCCTCCGTCCGTCTGATAACGGAAAGTAGTAAAATAATCACTTTTGGGTACAAAATCAACATAAAAATGGCTTACATGAATATCCTCAGAAACAGGGATACCGAGACCGCTCATGCTGAACGATCTTCCTCCCGGACCACCTTCTCCAATCTGAAATGTAGTCGATTCCACTCCGGGATAATTCCGGACACGGTCGCGGATGCGCCACATATTTTCCCGACGTACCTCAATCTCTGCCGCCTTTTCCTGATATCGGTGAGAAGACGGCTCATATTCCTGAATGGAAATACGATACAGATTCTCCGAGTCAAAGCCATCCGGCAGCATATTCACATAAGTCTGCACCGTCACGGGATCGGCAAAGTGCCACAGAATGACACTGACCACAATCAGTTCGGCCATCAGCCAGCCGTTGCGCCTCTTTCGGGCCCATAAATTCTTTAATGCCAAACGTATCATAAGCTTACTTTTTCTGATTCAACGAATAAACAATCTCCGCACGAAGGGCGTGCCATACGGGAAGCAAGGCAGAGGCAAGATTCAATACAACACAGATCAGGAATGCAGACAGGAAAATCCAGGGTGAGAAAAGCATCTCTGCGGTAACCAGGATGTCCGAATTATCCAGATAGTATTCCATGGAAAAGAATCGGAACACCCAGTCCTTTCCCCAAGCCAACAAAGCCCAAGACAGTAGCAGTCCGACCAGTCCACCCAGCAAAGTCAGAATCAGATTCTCATTCAGAACTTGCCGCAACAGGTAACTACGGGTAGCTCCAAAGGCCTTGTAAATACCCATTTCCACCAGACGGTCTTCCATACGACCGGAAATCATGCCACTCAGATTCAAAGCCGGAACCAATAAAAAGACCAGAACCAATCCCCCGAAAAGGTAGAGGGCCTTACGCACCATATCATCACCGATAAACGCTCCCAGATCTGAACTCTTTGCTGAATATTGCCAGGCTGGGCGGGGGCTCTCTACCCTCGCCAATGTATCACCTGTCACCACCTGATATTTGCGGAAATTCTCCTCAAATTCAGCCAGCATTTGCTGCCCTTTGTTCCGGTCTGCCCGAATACAGACAGTATATGATCCACACACAGCTGAAGGATCCTGGTTTTCATCCAGACAGGTGTAAGGAATATAAATTTGCGCAAAAGTACGCGGAGTCAGACTGCTGACATCACGCACCACACCGGCCACCTCATAATCGGTATAATTAAACTGCATCATCCGGCCTACAACCTGTACCTCTCCAAACAATCGCCGGGCCAGTGATTCCGAAATGACCGCACACTGTTTTCCATTCCGGAAATCTGATTCAGAAAACGGTTTTCCGGAACGGAACCGAAAATCAAAGACCTGAAAAAAAGCGGCATCCGTGGCTATTGTCTTTACCTGAAGTACGCTTTTTCCGTCAGGGAGCTGTACCCAAACAGGATAAGCCCTGTGTATGGCAGTTACGGCCTTTACGTTCTGAAGCGGATAAAACCATTTGTTAATGGCAGGCAGGGATAAATTTGCCACAGTAGTTTTCCCGTTAGTGCTTGTTTCGGAACACCACAGCTCATCGCGATGCTCCTCCGGATAGATGGATCCCACCCGGATATACTGAAAGGTGATGACAATCATCGTCAGCGCTACCGGAATAGCCGTACCGATGATGTAGAGCGAGCCGAACAGCTTGTGCTGCTTCAGCATGGCCCACGTCTGTTTGATATATCGTTTTATCATGTTCTTCTATATTTAATTGACTGATACATTATTCTTCGTGCAACGCCTCTGTCGGTGCTATCCGACTGATCCCCCGCATCGGGACATAAATGCCGAAACTGACAATCAGCATCATCAGCAGCCAAACCACGCCCGAAACGATCAGGAAATGCTCATTGAAAGACTCATACCAATAATGCACATAGGGACTGCAACACGTCTCCTGGGAAAAATACACATCTTTGGGGAAATAAAGTCCGGAATGCATGGCATACTGCAGATAAATTACACAGCCCAACAGAACCGCCACCGTAACCAGACCGAGTCCCTCGAACAGAAAAAGGCGCAGGATACGTCCGGAAGTGGCACCGAAACTTTTCAGAATACCGATTTCCTCACACCGGCTGCGGGTCTGCATCCAAAAGGTTCCCGAAACACCAAAAAAGACACAGAACAGGAAGAAGCAGGCCAGAATCACTTTCATCAAATAATCATAATCAGCAGAAGAAGTGCTTTGCTTGATAAAATCCTGATAAGATTCTATATTGCCCACATAGTAATTACCCAACTGTAATTCATTTTTGGCCCAATCACGGAAAGCAGGCAGAAAATCATCCGGATCAATGCCATCCCGCAAACGGAATACAATGGCCCAAGCATTCTCTGGAGTCTCCCTCTGGAGAAACTCCACTTGTTGAGGTGGAAGAGTCATACGCATCTTAACAGGATACAAAGAAGCTACCACACGAACTTCATTATCTCCTTCACCATTCCATCCTAAAACAGATTTGCCGGGAAAATGGGGGTCCGTACAAACAAACTCTGAGCTATGATAATCCATCTGGTCCAACTGTTTCGGAGAAAGGCCTTCAAAGGTTCGATACCTGAATGTCGTAAAATAATCACTCTTAGGAACAAAATGAACCGTAAACACACTCATCAAGGTATCTGAAATTGCATTTCGCCCCAATAGGCAAGCCGTGCTACCTGGAGCCAACGCCTCGATTTGGAATGTAGCCGATTCCACTCCGGAATAACGACTCACCCGTTCACGAATATGCCACATGTTTTCGATACGTTGTTCCCGCTCACCGGCATCCGCACGATAAAAGGAAGAAACGGAAGGATATTCATTCAACTCAATCCGATAAAGATTCTCCGATTCAAAGCCATCCGGCAGGCTGTTCACATAAGTCTGCACCATCAACGGATCCAGCAGATGCCACAGAATGACACTGACAGCAACCAGTTCTGCCAGCAACCATCCGCTTCTTTTTTTACGGGCCCATATATTTTTTAATGCCAAACGTATCATAACCTACTTTTTCTGATTTAATGAATAAACAATTTCCGAACGCAGGGAGTTCCATACCGGAATCAAAGCCGAGGCCACATTCAGGACCACACAGACCAGAAACGCCGACAGGAATACCCAAGGTGAAAACAGCATTTGCGCAGTAACCAGTATGTCCGGAGTATGATACAGATAAATATCGGGAAAGATAAATCCGAATATCCAGTTACGCCCCCAAACCAAAACACTCCAGGCAAACAGCAATCCAACCAGACCGCCCCAAATGGTAAGCACCAGATTCTCACCCAGAACCCGTCCCAACAGATAACGGCGCGTTGCTCCAAAAGCCTTATAGATGCCCATTTCTGGCAAACGACCTTCCATACGGCCGGAAATCATACCGCTGAGATTTAAGGCCGGCACCAGCAGGAAAACAAGAATCAGTCCACCAAAAAGACGAAGTGCCTTATCACTGGCATCCTCCTCATATTCCATCAGCTGGCTATTCACATTATACCGCCATATCGGACATGGAGGGGACACAAAACCGTCGTGTCGATACATCAACTGGTACTGGCGGTTGTGCTGCTCTATTTGCGCATGTACCGAAGCATACTTCCCCGAAGGGATACACATACAGACTTTATAAGACCCAAACAGCTGATCCGGACTCTGATTATCTCTCGAATCCGGGAAACAGCTGTAAGGAATATAAACTTGAGCATAGGTCAAGGGAGTAAGAGCACTCGCATCCCGTACGACACCGGACACCGTAAAGCGTATATAATTCATCACAAACGTTTTGCCCACGGACTGATCCGTGCCAAACAAGCTTCTGGACAGGGAGGCAGAAATGACCGCACAATAATTACCGTTATTCAGATCTGTTTGCGTGAAAGGTTTCCCGGACAGGAAATCAAAATCGAATACCCGGAAGAATCCGGTGTCGGTCATCATGCTCTGAACCTGTATGCTGGTCTTGCCATCCGGCAAAAGTATCGGTTCCCCCTTCTTCCACATGGCTGTTACACTCTTTACATCATGCAGCGGATAAAACCATTCTTTCACAATATTCAGACTGATTTCACCCCTTTGTTCCCCATAACCGGCCCAATTGGTAATCCAGATCTCATCACGATGCTCTTCCGGATAGATGGAGCCCACCCGGATATACTGAAAGGTGATGACAATCATCGTCAATGCTACCGGAATAGCCGTACCAATGATGTAGAGCGAGCCGAACAGCTTGTGCTGTTTCAGCATTGCCCACGTCTGTTTGATATATCGTTTCATCATATTTCTTTATCTTTATATATTACTCTTCGTGCAACGCCTCTGTCGGCGCTATCCGACTGATCCCCCGCATCGGGACATAAATGCCGAAACTGACAATCAGCATCATCAGCAGCCAAACCACGCCCGAAACAATCAGGAAATGCTCCTTGAAAGACTCAAACCAATAGTGCACGTAAGGACTGCAACACAAATTTTGAGGCATGTAAAGTCCTGACTTCAGAGCATACTGCAGATAAATCACACAGCCCAGCAGAACCGCCACCGTAACCAGACCGAGCCCCTCGAACAGAAAAAGGCGCAGGATACGTCCGGAAGTGGCACCGAAACTTTTCAGAATACCGATTTCCTCGCACCGGCTACGGGTCTGCATCCAGAAGGTTCCCGAAACGCCAAAGAAGATACAGAACAGGAAGAAGCTGGCCAGAATCATCTTCTGCAAACAATCTTGCTCAACATACGTAGTACTGTACTTGACGAAGTTCTGATAAGGATCTACGCGGCTCACATAGTAATTACCCTGCTGTAATTCCTTGTCGGCCCACTCACGGAAATCTGCCAGAAATTTATCCGGATCAATATCATCGCGCAGGCGGAAAACGACAGCCTGGGCATCCCGAGCATTCCTTTTCTCAAACTGAACCTGCTGAGGCGGAATATTCATATTGATTTTAATCGGAAGCAGGGTGGCGACCACTGGTTCTTCAGCTATTCCCAATAAGTCTTTAAACGTCCGCCCAAAAATCGGTCCGTCGGGCATGTAAGTCTCCGTGAGAATATGTTCACGACCTTTAAGTTCCATCCGATCAAGCTGCTGTGGCGAAGCCCCCGCGACAGTCTGATAACGGAAAGTGGTAAAATAATCGCTTTTGGGAACAAAACCGATACAAAACACAGACACTTTCAAAGAATCGGTCCACCAAACAGCAGACACGCTATAAGACAGACTTCCCGGAGTTGTATTACCAACCTGAAATGTAGCCGATTCGACACCGGGATAACGGGCCACCCGGTCACGGATGTACCACATGTTCTTCTCCCGCACCTCATCTTCCGCCGCATCCTTATCGAAACGTATCGAAACTGGCTCATACTCCTTGATGGCCACACGATAAAGGTTTTCCGGATCATAACCATCCGGCAAACTGTTCACATAAGTCTGTACAATCAGAGGGTCCATCAGATGACACAATATGATAGCGACGGCAACCAGCTCGGCCAGCAGCCAACCGCTTCTTTTTTTACGGGCCCATATATTTTTCAATGCCAAACGTATCATAAACTTACTTTTTCTGGTTCAACGAATAGACTATTTCCGAACGCAAGGAATTCCATGCCGGAATCAGGGCTGAAGCCACATTCAACACCACACAAATCAGGAAAGCGGACAGGAATACCCAGGGCGAGAACAACATCTCTACCGTAACCAGCACATCCGGACCATTCCACAGATAGATACCGGGGAAGATAAAACTGTAAATCCAGCTACGCCCCCAAACCAGAACACTCCAGGCAAGCAACAATCCTACCAGTCCACCCAAAAGAGTCAATACCAGATTCTCACCCAACACCTGTCCCAACAGATAACGGCGGGTAGCTCCAAAAGCCTTGTAAATTCCCATCTCAGGCAAACGTCCTTCCATACGGCTGGAAATCATACCGCTCAGATTCAGAGCCGGAACCAACAGAAAAACAAGCACCAATCCTCCAAAAAGACGAAGTGCCTTGCTGACGTTATCATCTTGATCCATGGATTGATTATTCACATTGTATTTCCACAACGGACAAGGCGGCTGCACATAACTGTAATTGGGTGCCTTTATCTGATGCATCTGCTGGAACAGACGGTTCCGTTCCTCGATATAAGCCTGTACCGCCGCTCCTCCACCCGAAGGTATCCGCATGCAAACTATAAACGGCCCCATCAGATTATCCCGGCTCATGACATTTTCTTCCTTCTGGAAACAACTATAGGGCACATACACCTGAGCATGGGTAAGCGGTGTCAACGCACTTACATCTCGTACAACTCCTGCTACGGTAAAACGGATCTGATTCAGCGCAAATGTTTTCCCTACAGCCTGTTCTGTACCGAACAGACGACGTGACAAAGAAGCGGTAATCACGGCACGAAAATTGCCGTTCGCCAGATCGGCTTCTGTAAAAGGCTTGCCGGCCAGGAAATCAAAATCAAACACTTTGAAAAATCCCGGATCAGTTATTTTACTCTGAACCTGCAAACTCGCTTTGCTGTCGGGCAACAGGACCTTACCTTCACCATTGTTTCCGAAAGCCGTTACAGCCTGCACGCCCTTCATCGGATAAAACCATTCTTTCACTACCCATAAACCAATCGGACCTGTCGTGCTCTGCGAATGAGTCCGATTGGTAATCCATACCTCATCACGGTGCTCCTCCGGATAGATGGATCCCACCCGGATATACTGGAAGGTGATGACGATCATCGTCATCGCTATCGGGATAGCCGTGCCCAGAATGTAGAGCGCGCCGAACAGCTTATGCTGCCGCAGCATGGCCCACGTCTGTTTGATATATCGTTTTATCATGGTCACTATATATTTAGTTAAGGTAAAGTCAGTCTATCTGACGACCGTCGAAGAAATGGATGGTGCGTGAAGAAAGACGCGCCTGCTCCTCATTGTGCGTTACCATGACGATGGTACGTCCGTCTTCCTTGTTCAAACGGCAAAGGATGTCCATAACCTCGGCTCCCATCTTGGAATCCAGGTTACCCGTCGGCTCATCGGCCAGAATGATTTCAGGATTACCGATAATGGCACGGGCAATGGCCACACGCTGACACTGTCCGCCGGAAAGCTGCGAAGGCATGTGACGCATACGGTGGCTCAATCCCACGCGCTCCAACACTTCTTTGGCACGACGGGTACGCTCGCTGCCGGACATCTTGCGGAATAGCAACGGAAGCTCTACATTGTCGAGCACGTTAAGCGTATTGATCAGGTGGAAAGACTGGAATACAAAGCCCAGAGTACGGTTACGGAAAGCAGCCTGTTCGCGATCACTCATCTTCGGAGTAATCAGCGTGCCTCCCAGTTCCAGAGTACCGCTGGTAGGGTTATCCAGCAAACCGATAATGTTCAGCAAAGTGGATTTTCCGCAACCGGATGGTCCCATCACACTCAGAAACTCTCCTTTTTCCACACTCAGGTTTACGTTTTCCAATGCCTGTGTTTCGATCTCGTTCGTACGGTAAATCTTGTTGATACCGGTCAATTGAATCATGTTGCTCATAATCTTATTTTTTTAAGTTTGTTTGTTCTAATATGATCATTTCTTTTTTGATGAATCTTCAGGAAGCGCTTTAGTCTTCATGCAAGGCTTCGGTCGGAGGTATACGGCTGAGGTTCCGTGCCGGTATCCCAATACCCAGACAAACAACCAGCTGTAACAGTACCCAGGTGATCAGAGAGATAACCGTAAAATGGGTCTTGAAATACTCAAACCAGAAACGCCCCGAATAAAGCGTATAGATATTGTTTCCATTATTTCCCAATGGGTTGTAAAGTCCTTCTTTCATGGCATACTGCAAATAAAGGAGACAGCCGATAATCACGGCCAGAGTTGCCAGAATAACCCCTTCGGCCAACAGGGAGCGGACAATTGTACCTCGTGTGGCACCAAAGCTTTTCAGAATACCTATCTCCTCGCGCCGACTGCGGGTCTGCATCCAGAAAGTACCGGTTACTCCCATAAAAAGGAAGAACAGGAAGAAGCCCGCCAATATGGTGCGCACCCGAAGGTTTTGCCTTACCTCGTCGCCATCCTCGTGCATGAAATCACGGAACGATTGCACACTTCGTACATAAGAATTGCCGACTTGCAGATTGTTCCGGGCCCATTCGGTAAAGGCGGGCAGAAACTTGTCTTCGTCTACTCCGTCACGTACCCGGAACAGAATACTCTGACCGCTCGGATAAGTCAGCCGCGAAGTGACCGGCATCGGAACACCCCCTACACGCATGCGCACCAGTGCCGTTGTGCCGACCACCTGATGCTGGTTCACCGTATCATTCAGGCCGCGTGCCGATTGCCCGGGAAAGGCGGCATCACTCAACACCACCCTGTCGGGCTGCTCAAAAGGTTCGCCCTGCAACAGACGGTCCAGCTGTTCATTGGTCTGTCCTCCCACCTCGGTGAAGCGCAGTGTCTGAAAATAATCCGAACCGGGTACGACCTCCATAACCCAGGCATCGGTCACCAGAGTATCTTTCTGGAAGCGCAGATAATAGGAACTTTGCCAGAACGGACCGGTATTGCCAAAGAACGTGGCCGACTCCACTCCCGGGTAAGCACGAATCCTGCGGAGCTGGCTCCATCGGTTTTCGCGGGCTTTCACCGGATTCATCTCTTCGGAGCGAAAACGGGAAGAGTGACTGTTATAATCCGCAAGAACCACCCGATAAAGGTTCCGTTCATCAAAGCCATTGGGCATGGACTCTATGGACAACAGTACGACCAAAGGGTCAAGCAGCACCCAGACAATCATCGTGACCAATACCAGTTCGGTAAGCAGCCATCCGTAGCGTCTTTTTCGGGCCCCCAGCATTTTAAATATCATGCGTAACATAAGCTATATCGTTTTAATGTTTTCATGTTTCTGATAGATTGCCGAATCATTTCTTTTCATAAAGCGCCTGCACAATCGGCACACGCAAAGCCCGCCAGGCCGGAATAAGCGCCGAAGCCAGATTAAGCAGCAGACAGAACAGAAAGGCAGCCAGGAAAAGTACCGGCGAGAACAGCATGGCCGGAGTAACCAGCATCTCTTCATTCTCTACTTGCATGAGGCCATAGGTATCGAACAGACCGATAATCCAGTCGTGCCCCCATCCCAACAGCATCCAGGAAAGCACCAGGCCCAACAGTCCTCCGGCTAAAGTCATGAGCAGATTCTCACGTACTACCCGACGCAACAGATATCCCCGTCCGGCTCCGAAAGCACGGCTGATGCCCAGTTCCGGCAAACGGGTTTCCATGCGTCCCGAAATCATACCTCCCAGATTCACGGCCGGAACAATCAGAAAGGCCAGAAGCAGCCCGCCCCAAAAACGGATCATCGCCGGCAAATCGACTTCCATGTTTCCCGGAACCAGATTCCGTTTCCACACAGGCATCGGACAATCAACTTCCAACCGTTTCTCATCGGCATGCAGCACATTATACCGGCGCACCAGATCACAAACATCGGCCTGCAACTGCCGGGCCTGCTTCTCGTCTTGCACCCGAAAGACTGTGGTGAACCCGCCGGAACCGATTTCCTGATAGTTGCCATAACCCGGAACATGGGTATAAGGCAGCCAGATCTGGGCAAAACTTGTCGGAGTAAGACTACTGGCATCGCGTACCACCCCCGTAACCGTATAGTCTATATAATTCATGGTAAAGCGCTTGCCTACAGCCTGCTCCGTACCGAACAGCCGACGGGCCATGGAAGCGGACAACACTCCACAGGGACGGGCGCTCTCCAAATCGGACCAGGAGAACGGAGCACCGGCTACAAAATCAAAATCGAATACCTGAAAAAAATTCGGATCCGTATATTTCGTATGTACTTTCAATTCACTCTTTCCGTCTGCAAGTTGAAGCCAGTCATTCAGATTCCGGTTATACGTATAAATGGCCGTAACCTTTCCGGCCGAACGTAACGGATAAAACCACTGGTGAACCATAGCTTCCGAACAGTAACCGCCACTGGTCAGCACCCCGTCGGCATTATAAGTCTTTACTGCACGCACCTCATAAAGCCGGTCGCGATTCAACTCCGGGTAAACGGGAGCCGTCAACAGATGAAAATACATCACTACAATCATCGTCATCGTGACCGGCAGTGCCGTCCCGATCAGATAAAGCCCTCCGAAAAGCTTGTTCTGCCACAGCAAGGCCCATGTTTGTTTCCAATAACTTTTTATCATGTTCTTCTTTTCTATTCCATTATATTACTTTACCGGAAAATACTCACAGAGAAACCGGTCTGCCTTCAGACAGCAGCCTCAGCGTATTTTCAAAACCATCTTATCCTTATAAGAACTCAGGTCGCTCACCACCACACGTTCGCCCTCCTTCAGTCCGTCGAGCACTTCCACATGGTCAAAGTCACATTCTCCCAACCGCACTCTGCGACGCACCAGTTCATCACCATCCTGCACAAACAGCTGATATTCTCCGGGGCCCGTATAGAACGAGGCATTGGCCATACGTATGGCGTTCTCACGCACGGCATGCACCACATACAGGTCGGCCTTCACTCCCGGGCGCAAACGGGATGATACTTTATCGTCCAACTGTACGGAAAAAGAAATCATCCCATTGTCGCTCAACGGAGTTACACCGGATACCATGCCGGGAAATACCTGATCATTAACCTTAACCAACACTTTGGCTCCAATTCTTATTAAATCGGCATAGGTATCGGACAGACTGCCCTCGATCCGGAAATGACTCAGATCGGACACTACGGCCACTTCTTCGCCTTGTGCCACCTGGGCTCCTATCTGTGTATTTACAAAAGTAAGCACTGCCTGGCGCGGAGAACGGATGCGGGCATCCTCCAGCGTACGCCGCTTCTCTTCCATGGACCGACGGAAAATTTCCAGATCCAGCTGCTTTATCTTCAGTTCGGTACGGCGTGCCTGACGCTCGTTTTCCACTTTCTGACGCAACTGCTCCAGCTCCATACGACTGGTCGTATAAGAAAGCTCGGCCTGGCGCACCTGATCGGCAGTACCCGATCCCAGACTGTCCAGATAGCGCTCATTGCTCCAGTCCACCTTCATGCGATCCAGTTTCATTTCGGCAATCCGGATCTGCATATCCAGGTCGTTCAGATAAATCTTGTCGTTACCCAACTGTTGCTCCAGCTGATAACATTTCATCTTTTCCTCGTCCAGCAGTTTCTTATAATCGTTTTCAATGCTCTGCAAATCGAGTCGCAGCAACGGAGTGCCCACTTCTACTGTGTCACCGACACGGGCATACACTTCCATAATGCGCGAGCCTACCGGCGAAGTGATACGTTCTTCGAAAGCCGGCACTACCTTACCATAAGCGCTGACGCCGGTTTCGATAGTGCCGGAATCTACTGTATAAAAGACCAAAGACGTTTGCTTGACACCGGTTTGAAGCTGGCCGCTGATCCAAAGAACCGCACCGACCAATACAGCAACACCCAAAACTACGGAAAGCGCAATCTTGATGCGCCGTTTTCTGATTTCAACAGGAGATATAGGACGATCCATATTTACGTTTATTTTATCATTTTTACTTTTCATAATAACAAGAATCGTGCCAAAAACGTAAAGTATTGATATTCCAATAGATAAGCAAAATCGCAAGTGTCCGGAAATGGACAGTGTGTCCATTTTTGGACACAAAATCGAAAAACAGAGTTCAAAACAAGGCGGTGTCGGGATAAAAAAGTATCTTTGTTTTCAGAATAAAATGTATCACCTAATTTAATACGGACATGATAAAATCAAGGATGATTCTGCTCCTGCTCTGCGCCGGTCTGGTGGCCGCTCCCGCAGATGCCAAGCGGAAAAAAAAGAAGGACAAAGAGAAAGTAGAAAACGCAGCTCCCAAAGAGGATATCAGAGAGGGACTGTTTCAGGTAGTCAAATCGGGCACGGACTGGTTCTTCCAGATTCCGGACTCGCTGATCGGACGCCGTTTCCTCACCACTACCCGATTCACCAGTACTCCGGCCAATTGCGGCAAGTTCGGAGGCGAACAGATGAACGAACAGGTGGTGTACTGGGAAAAAAGCAACGACGGACGCCTTTTGCTGCGTGCCGAGCTGCTGATCAACACTGCCGACTCTACCGAAAATATTTATAAAGCGATTACCATAAGCAACAACAATCCGATTATCGGTGCCTTCAAGGTTGAAAAGAATGTCGGTAAGGCCAGCCGCATCAAGGTGACCTCTTTCTTTAATGAGGACAATCCGGCTTTAGGTATGCCGGCCTATATGAAAAAGCAGTACAACCTGAGCAATCAGGTGGGCGACCTGTCGTTTATCGAAAGCATCAAGACCTTCCCGATGAACACAGAGGTGCGCCTTGTGAAGACCTGGAACTCGGCAACGGGAAATCTGCCCGCCACCTCCTCAACCGGACGCGCCACCTTCGGACTGAATATTTCGTTCATTCTGCTGCCCGAAGAACCGATGATGCGCCGTTATTTCGATCCGCGTGTAGGTTATTTCGCCGACGGATTCAATGAGTTCTCCGACGATCAGCAGCGCGTCAAGGGCAAACGCTTCATCACCCGCTGGCGTCTGGAGCCACGCCCCGAGGACGTGGAAAAGATGAAACGCGGCGAACTGGTGGAACCCGTCAAACCGATTGTGTATTACATTGACCCGGCTACTCCGAAACAGTGGCGAAAATATCTCATCGCAGGTATCAACGACTGGCAGAAAGCTTTCGAAAAGGCCGGCTTCAAGAATGCCATCATCGGTAAGGAATGGCCCGAAAACGACTCGACCATGAGCATGGAAGACGCACGCTATTCAGTAATCCGCTATCTGGCCTCTCCGATAGAGAATGCCTACGGACCGAATGTACACGACCCGCGCTCCGGTGAAATTCTGGAAAGCCACATCTGCTGGTATCACAATGTGATGAATCTGCTGCACGACTGGTATATGGTACAGGCCGGAAGCATTGATGAGGCCGCACAGAAAATGAACTTCGACGAGGAACTGATGGGCGAACTGATCCGCTTTGTTTCTTCGCACGAGGTGGGCCACACCTTGGGCTTGCGCCATAACTTCGGTGCCAGCAGCACGGTGCCGGTAGACAGTCTGCGCAACAAGGAATGGGTGGAGAAATACGGTCATACCCCCAGCATCATGGACTACGCCCGTTTCAATTATGTGGCACAGCCGGAAGACGGTATTTCACGCGCCGGCATCTTCCCACGCATCAATGATTATGACAAGTGGGCCATCGAATGGGGTTATCGTCCGATGATCGGAGCTACCGACGAGGACAGCGACCATGCCATGCTCGAAGAACTGGTACAGAAGAATCTGCCGGGCAATCCGCGTCTGTGGTTCGGCGACGGAGAAACCAATCGGGTAAATGATCCTCGCTGCCAGACCGAGGATTTGGGTGACGATGCCGTAAAGGCCAGCGAATATGGTATTCTGAATCTGAAACGGGAAATTGCAGCTCTTCCAAAATGGACCTACGACAACAAGGATATCTATAATGAGAATCTGAAAGGCATGTACGACCAGATCCGCAATCAGTTCTACCGCTACAACAATCATGTGCTGCGCAACATCGGCGGTTATTACAGCAATTTCAAGACGGTGAATGAAAGCGGAGCCATCTACACTCCGGTGGAAAAAGCACGCCAGAAGAATGCGTTGGCTTACTTTGAGCGCAATATATTTACAGAACCGACCTGGCTGTTGCCGGAGTATATGAACCGCTTCACTTCAAAACCGGAAAACTACACCACCAGCATCGGTACAGGCATGGTGAGCCGCCTGCTCAGCCTGATTGACGGACTGAATCCGGAATATACCGCCGACGAGTATCTGGCCGATCTGACCCGCCTGACCTTCCGCAACACCGCCAATCCAAGTGCCTATGAAAAGGCCTTGCAGAACACGTTTGTAGAAAGTCTGGTGTCTTATCTGAACCGTGCAGGCATCAGCGCCAAAGCACGCCCTTATGTGTTGCAGACCCTTCAGAGCCTGAAAACCCGTACGGCACAGTATGCACGCAGTGGCAACAAGAGCACTCAGGCGCACTTTGCCAACCTGAATGATGCCATCACGCGGGCACTGACCATCAAATAACGGTGAATACAAAAACAAGAAAGGTACAGAATGGCACAATCCTTATCCGGGTTGTGCCATTTTGTCTACACTCTGTTCTGTCTAAAAAGTAAACAAAGTTTTCGGGAGTATAAAATCCCGCCAGATGGTTTAAAAGAGTTTTTACAAGTTTAATCTAAGCACTCTGGCATCTGACAAAATTACATCCGGCACAGCATTTGTACTATTCTTAGCGAATCGCAGAACCGAAAGGGGATGCGAGAGAGAAACAAATTGAAATAAACAACTAAAAAATAGGAGATTAAGATTATGATGCCGATGAGAAAAACTTATGGTCAGAACTGGTTACCGAGTATCTTCAATGACTTTTTCGATACCGATTGGATGGTTAAGGCTAATGCAACAGCTCCATCAATCAACGTAATAGAAAGCGACAAAAGCTATACCGTTGAGGTGGCTGCTCCGGGCATGACAAAAGACGACTTCAACATCCATTTGGGTGAAAACAACGAGTTGTCCATCTCCATGGAGAAGAAATCCGAAAACAAGGAAGAGGACAAGGAAAACAAGAAATATCTGCGTCGCGAATTCTCTTACACCAAATTCCAGCAAAGCCTGATTTTGCCGGACGATGTAGAGAAAGAAAAGATCAGCGCTCAGGTTCACGACGGTGTGCTGAGCATCGAATTGCCAAAACGCACTCCGGAAGAAAAAGCTAAAGTGAGCCGTGTTATTGAGATTCACTAATTCTTAATAGTTCAGCAATTGTATCCCGCCTGTGGAAGAAATTCCACGGGCGGGATTTTTTTATGGGTTTGTTTTATTTCTTAGAACTCCTTTTGAATCTCCACATTCGCATATCCTGCACATATTTCTTGTTGGCAGTCGGTTGGGCATCAGGATGTTCTTCCATCGTTTTTTTCTCCGGAGACTCATAAGATTTATTTTTATCCATTTTTTCCTTTAACTCATATTCAGCCACATTACATCTCTGTTCTTCTGAAATCTCAAAGACAGTCTCTTCCGAACCATCAACCCATTGGATACTAAATCCACCTTCAAATACGGAATATTGAGAATATAGAGCATCATATAAATAGGTAGGTTTATCTATGATTTTCACTTTATCCAATTCAGACAGTTGCTCTTCATTTTTATGAGATTCGTCTACAGAGAACTCACGAATCAAAGCAGACAAACGAACAGCTTGTGCGGCATCCTTACCGTGTTCAAAAGTAATATCTATCCCGGAAACATGATTATGCAATACCCCCAACGGAAAAAGGGATTTCAAATCCTCTCCGTTGTCCTTATTCCGATGATAGACAATATAATCCTTGATTTTATCATCCCCCTCACCTTCTTCATGGCAATAAATTTCCACACAAGTTGGTTGCACTTTTACAAAAGAATCACAGTTATTCTTCTTAACTAAAAAATAACCCAGAAGAATCAGTCGGGCCAAATCCTTAAACACCAACACCAGTTTCTCATCTCTATTCTTTCCCTCTTTTTTATTTTCAAGTTCCGTACGCAGATCAAAGGATTTAATTTTATCTTCCAATTTCATAATTTATATTTTAAATTTATTATTTAATATATTAATTATCAGCGAATTATAGCAACAAAGGTAAGATAAAAATCTTTCTTCCCAAAGGATTTTCAAAGTTTTTTCTACTATTTTCGACCTGACACGACCAATAAAAAACATTTATTGAAGAGGATTTTCAATTTGAAAATCCATCAATTATTGGGCAAAAAGAAGGAAATCATTACATTTGCAGAGATCAACATAAAACTAATTCAAACTGAATTATGGAAGTATATTTAATCAGACATACATCTGTAGATGTACCCAAAGGAGTATGCTACGGATTTACGGATGTGCCCCTGAAGGCCTCCTTTCCGGAAGAAGCTGTCGAAACCAAAAAACAACTGGAGGGACTCTCTTTCGACTGTGTATACAGCAGTCCGCTGAGCCGGGCTACCAAACTGGCGGATTTCTGCGGATATCCGGAAGCTATCCGCGACGAACGACTCAAGGAACTGAACATGGGCGACTGGGAAATGATGCGTTATGATCAGATCAATGACCCAGAAATCCGGAAATGGTTTGAAGATTATCTGAATACTCCGACCAAAAACGGAGAGTCGTTCATGGACCTGTATCACAGAGTAAGCGCTTTTCTTGAAGAACTGAAACAGAAACCCTATCAACGAGTGGCCATTTTCGCACACGGTGGGGTGCTGATTTGCGCCCAGGTTTTCGCCGGTCAGGTGAAAATGGAAGAGGGATACGATAATCTGACACCTTATGGAGGTGTCATCAAAATAGAAGTCTGAACAGACAGATACAAAAAAGCCTTGTCTCACGACAAGGTTTTTTTGTGCAATTAGACCGTTTATTGAATGATTACAGAATCCAAAAGCTAATATATTATATACAGACCATATTATTGCTCAAAAGATTCAAGCGTATATGATTCGAGAGTAAATTATTCTTTCTTATCAGGCAGCCGGCCATACTTTTTCAACGAATCAGCGATAATCCACTGCAACTGGCCGTTCACCGAACGGAACTCCTCGGCAGCCCAGACTTCTATCTGATCCATTGTCTTGGAATCTATCCGAAGCACAAAGCTTCTCATATCTGATTTTTTCTCCGGCATACACTCTGTTTCTTATTACTTATTCATATCAAAATAATATCATTATTCTAATAATAGAAATACAATATTGATTGATAAATCTCTATTATAATTTTATTTCATATCATTTTCGCTTGCAAATATATATAATAATAGAATTATTTGCAAATAAAATAAGGATAATGATTTTATAATAATATCATTTTAACTACAAAACAATTATTCTTGAGGGTCTACCTCAGAAATTATCGGGATAACCATACGGTTTCTGTGCTTTTTCATTAACTTTACCGCTATGATCGGAACAATTGCAAACACAATCGCTATTCTTGTCGGAAGCATTACCGGCAGCTTTTTAAAGAAAGGTATCAAACCGCGCTATCAGAATGCGCTTTATAATGCTATGGGACTGGCTGCCGTGGCACTGGGTATCAATGCCGTAGCCACACACATGCCCCAAAGTCAATATCCCGTGCTGTTTATCGGAAGCCTGGCATTAGGCTCACTTCTCGGCACCAAACTGAATCTGGAACGCCGCTTTCAAAGCCTCATCAACCGTTATTCCAAATCCAATCTGGCACAGGGACTCACCACCGGACTGCTTCTCTACTGTATCGGTACGCTGTCCATCGTGGGACCTGTCATGAGCGCCCTGTATGGCGACCACACCTATCTCTATACCAATGCCACACTCGACCTGGTCACTTCCACGGTGCTGGCCGGAACTTATGGAATTGGTATGGCTTTGGCTGCACCGGTATTATTCCTGTGGCAAGGAAGCATCTATCTGCTTACTTGTCTGGCCGGCCCAGTTATCTCGGATGCTTTGGTTACAGAAATCTCCATTGTCGGTGGTATCCTGATTTTCTGCTCCGGAATCAGCATCTTAAAGATTAAAGAAATAAAGACACTGGATCTGCTCCCTTCTTTATTGGTTCCTCCGCTATTTTTCGTACTGAAAAAGGCAGTGGAATGCTTTCTTTAAGTTTTGACAAAATGACACATTGTCAAACAGACATGCTGAGATTCCGTTTTTTCGGCACAGCTAATCATAGTTGCAGAAAAACGCGACACACAGTACTGAAATAATGCATAACCTTCCTAGGTACAGAGCATTAGGTCGATTCAACAGCTTCCAGAATAGAATAAAAGAATCTTCTTATCTTCCCTCAGGAACAAGGAAGCCGAGAAAAAAGAATGATTTTGATGAAATGAAACCTTCATTACCATGCTTTGCACAAAACATCGTAATCTTTTCAGGCTCCCAAAGTATTGCCCGGATACTGTTTTCCTCCCCAAAAAACGAATAAAAAGCGTATATATGCAGAAAAGAATGGCCTCTCTAAAGAATATTTATGCAGCAATCCATCCGGAAAGAAACTTTCCACAAGAAGCTTTGTCAGCAGAACATAGAAAAAGCTAACAAAGTGAAAGCCGAAAGGCTCATTAGCCAAAAAATCAAAAAAGGAAGGAAAAAGAGAGAGAGCAAGAAATATTTCTCTATTTTTGCAGGGAAAGATTGCAAAAACATTTTTATCATAACCTTATTATCAAACTGACCCTTAAAAGAAAAAATTATGGCAAAATTCATCGTCGAAACAGCTATCCTGGCCGTAGGAGTGGCTGTAAGTGGTTATTTTATTCAGTCCGGACTGACTGCTTTCACAGAAAAGGACCGCACTGTGAATGTGAAAGGACTGGCCGAAATGGAAGTGGAAGCCAACAAAGTGACCTGGCCTCTGGCTTATAATCTGCTAGGTAACGATCTTCCTTCCATCTATCAGCAGATACAGGAAACCAACAAACAGATTATAGACTTTCTGAAGAAGAAAGGCATCAAGAGCGAAGAGATCAGCATCAGCGCCCCCAATATCATCGATAATGAGGCCGACCGATATAACAGCAACAAACAGCCGCACCGATACAATGTTACCTCAGTCATCACCGTTACCTCCAATCAGGTAAAACTGGTGCGCCAGCTCATCAACGAACAGAGCGAGCTGCTCAAGCAGGGCATCGCCATCACCGGAGATCCTTACCGTTACAGCGTGCTGTATGAATATACCGGACTGAACGACATCAAACCGCAAATGATTGAAACGGCTACAAAAAATGCCCGGACTGCCGCCGAAAAATTTGCAAAAGATTCGGATAGCAAGCTGGGCAAAATCAAGAAAGCCAATCAGGGACAATTCTCTATTTCAGATCGCGACGTGAATACTCCGCATATAAAAAAGGTACGCGTAGTAACCACTATCGACTATGCTCTGGAAGACTGACCGAAAATGATCATTCCAATCCTTTTTGAACAAAGGTGACAATATCCTGCGGAGTGGCTGCAAAATGAGTGGCTCCGCAGGACTCCAGAAAGTCACGGTCACGAAATCCCCAAAGCACCGAGATGCAGGGGATGCCGCACTGGCGGGCCGTTTCAATATCCACATCCGAATCTCCCACGTAGACCGTTTCCCGAAGATCTGCTCCCAATTCATTCACCGCCTGAAGAACCATATCCGGTGCCGGTTTGCGCCGAACTTCAGGACGCTCTCCCACCGCTACCTGAATCCAGGATGAAAAATAGTATTGCTGCAATTCGGTAACTCCGGCTTGCAGTTTGTTCGAAACAACTGCCAGGCGATAACCCGAATCTGCCAGTGCCTGAAGCATCTCGGAGATACCGGCATACAAACCGCTGTGATCCCGACAGTGAGCCACATAGTGCTCCTTGAAAGTACGAAACACCTCCTCAAACAAAGGATTTTCTGTGCCCTGCGGCACTGCACGCTCTATCAATTTGCGCACTCCGTTGCCTACAAACGAACGGATTGCTTCTATACCATGCTGCGGAAAACCGTACGCACGCAAAGCGTAGTTCGTGCTTTCGGCCAAATCCTGCAAGGTATCCATCAGAGTGCCATCCAAATCAAAAACAATCGTAGAAATCTTCATACCTTATAAAAATATAATAAATACCGTGACAAAGGTATAAAAAGTGTGTTTTTATGCGGTAAAATTATTGGAATATATTTTTATTTAGTACATTCGTAAATAGAAAAGCACAGAAAAAGCTTTTAAAATTGAAAATAACGATAACTAAACTAAACAAGAAAAAAGTATGAAGAAACTAATGATGATGCTGGCAGGCGCCCTGATGTGGGGAGCTACAGCAAATGCACAGACTGACATTATCCTGCGTGGCGGATTTGCAACCAACCAGTTCGTAGGCGACAGTTATGAACACAGTGAAATGAATCCGGGCTACAATGTCGGTATCGAGTTCAACAACTACATTAAGAACGGTTTGTATTGGAACAGCGGTTTGCTCTTCGGAAGCCGCGGATACAAGTATTCAGAAGGCGACAAGAATGCATCAGCCAGCTACAAACTGCGTGCCCACAACCTTCAGATTCCATTGACCATCGGTTATAAATATGATCTGGGAGGCGGAATTGCCTTGGACGGACGTATCGGTGGATTCTTCAGCGCTGATATCGCTGGTAAAGAAAAAACAGAAGGAAACATTCTGGGGTTCGGTGGTTCTACAGAAACCAAAATTGGTGACATCGAAGGTTACAAACGTTGCGACGGTGGTCTGATTATCGGTGTAGGTTTGTGGTATCAGAATATCAATCTGGACTTCGCTTACCAGAGAGGTTTTGCCAAGCTCTACGATCATACAGAAGGCGGAGCCAGCAACTTCCTGATCCGATTGGGATACGCTTTCTAAAAGAAAAGACGAAAATCAGAACCTGATTATAAATCCTTATTGCATTCTGCCCTGCGCTACACAGCGTGGGGCAGTTTTTTTTCCGTTTGGATTAAAATCCGTATCTTTGAATCCAAATTATAATCCAACAGACACAATGAAAAGACTTGCAACTCTCTTACCGGCAGTGGCCGGATTCCTGCTGCTACTGGCTTCCTGCCACAGCGGCAGCACTTCCCCTACTCAAACGCACGGAGATACCATTCCTCTGAAATATGCCCGCCTGATCAGTCTGATCGAACAGGACAGCTTCAACCTGGTCGTGATGCAGAATCCCTGGAAGCCAGAGAAAATCCTGCACCGTTATGTATTGGTTGATAAAGATCAGCCGTTGCCGGAACAGCTGCCCGAAGGCACGGTCATCCGCACTCCGGTAGAGCGTGCAGTAGTCTATTCCTCAGTGCATTACAGTCTGCTGGAATTATTGCAGGCCACCGACTGTGTGGACGGAGTATGCGATGCCGAATACATGCTGAATCCGGAGCTCCAAAAGAAGCTTCAAAACGGCTCGGTCCGTAACTATGGCAACAGCATGAGCCCCAATATAGAGCAGATCATGGAACAGCATCCCGAGATTCTCATGCCTTCACCTTTCGAACAAAGCGGAAGCTACGGAAAACTCGGAAGTTTGGGAATTCCCATCGTAGAGTGCGCCGACTATATGGAAGGCTCCGCACTGGGACGGGCTGAATGGATGCGTTTCTACGGTATGCTCTTCGGTAAAGAACATCAGGCCGACAGTCTGTTCCAAAGCATCGAAGCGGAATATAACCGATTGAAGAAGCTGGCGGCCGGAAGCCGGCATAAGCCCTCACTGCTCTGCGAAATGAAAACAGGAGCCAACTGGTTTGTGCCGGGCGGGAACAGCACATCCGGACAATTGTATCAGGATGCCGGGGCCCGGTATGTCTTCGCTCATCTGGAAAACAGCGGAGCCTTGCCTCTTCCCTTCGAAGCGGTGCTCGAGCAGGCCGAAGATGCCGAGGTATGGCTCATCAAATATAACCAGAAGGAACCGTTAAGCTACCGTCAGCTGAAGCAGGACTATGAGCCGTACACCCGCTTCAAGGCCTGGAAAGACAAACATATTTACGGATGCAACACTCGGTATGTGCCTTTCTATGAGGAAACTCCATTTCAACCCCAGCTGCTGCTGAAGGATCTGATCTGCCTGCTTCATCCCGATTTGCTGCCGGGAGAAAAAAGCCGTTATTTCACCCCGATACCATGAAAAAGGAAACTCAATACAGTATCTTGTGCGTTCTGGCCGCAGTACTCCTCTTTCTGGCCAATCTGTTCTGGGGAGCCGTACGCATCCCGGCATCCGAGGTGTGGCATATCCTTTGGGGAGCCGAAACCGAAAAAGCGAGCTGGGCATACATTGTGCTGGACAACCGTCTGCCACAAGCCTGCACGGCCTTGCTCTGCGGATGCGCCCTTTCGGCTTCGGGCCTGATTCTGCAAACCTGCTTCAAGAATCCGCTGGCCGACCCGTCCATTCTGGGTATCAACAGCGGTGCCAGCCTGGGAGTGGCACTGGTCATCCTTTTTATGGGCGGCTCGCTCACCACCGACCTGATTTCGCTCAACGGTTTTCTGCTGACAGTGGCCGCCGCGCTGGCCGGCGCCATGCTCATCATCGCTCTGCTGCTGTTTCTCTCCAGCATATTGCGCAACAACATGATGCTGCTCATCACGGGTATTATGATCAGTTATCTGACTTCGTCATCCATCGCCCTGCTCAATTATCAGGCATCGGCCGACGGGGTCTTCACGTATATGGTCTGGGGGCTGGGCAGCTTCGGCAATGTATCGCTCGGACAACTGCCGGCATTCAGTGCGCTGCTGCTCGCCGGACTGGCAGGTGCGCTGCTGCTGATCAAGCCGCTCAACGCCCTGCTGCTAGGGGAACGTTATGCCGAAAATCTGGGCATCCCCATCAAACGCACCCGAAACATGCTGCTGTGGGTTACCGGTCTGCTCACAGCCACCACCACGGCATTCTGCGGTCCCATCTCTTTCATCGGACTGGCCGTTCCGCATCTGGCACGCATCCTGCTGCGCACGGCACAGCATCAGTATCTCATGCCGGCCACCATTCTGCTGGGCGGTGCACTGAGCCTGTTGTGTAATCTGCTGTGCAATCTGCCGGGCACCTCAGGGAGTCTGCCGCTCAATGTGGTGACTCCGATTATCGGAGCGCCCACCGTAATCTATATCATCCTGAAACAGCGAAACAGTAATTTATAAAAGCTTATGGAAAAAAACGAAGACAGGAAATGGGAAGTCCTGCACCGGGAATACTTGTACCGGGAACCTTGGTTTACAGCGCGCCGTGATCATGTGCGGCTGCCCAACGGACAGGAAATCAAAGATTATTATGTACTGGAATATCCCGACTGGGTAAATACCATCGCCATAACCCGCTCGGGCGAGTTCGTCCTGGTGCGCCAGTACCGGCATGGCCTCGGAGAAACACGCTACGAACTCTGCGCCGGAGTGTGCGAACCCAACGAAACACCACTTCAGGCTGCCCAAAGGGAACTGCTCGAAGAAACAGGCTACGGGCACGGAAGGTGGCTTCCCCTGATGAATATTTCGGGAAATACCAGCACCACCAATAATCTGACACACTGTTTTCTTGCTCTGGATGTAGAAAAGGTAGGCAACCAGCATCTCGATGCCTCGGAGGACCTTTCCGTGCATTTGCTTAGTGAACAGGAAGTCTGGGATTTGTTGCAAAACGATCAGTTGAGGCAATCGCTGATGGTAGCTCCCCTTTGGAAATATTTTGTAATAAAGGACCATCTGAATACTTTTTCTTTTATGCCATAAAGCATATAAAAGCAACACTTCAATATTTTTTTCGCAAAATAAGTTGAAAAAAATCATTGAAGGTTGCTAGTTTTGGTTATATTTGCATTGTACATATTGTTTCATTTTTAAAATCTATCATTATGAACCAAAACACAATCGGTGCTCATGCAGGCATCATTTGGAACCTGCTGAACAATAACAAACGCTGGGAATACTGCGATCTGAAAAAGGAATCAGGCTTGTCAGACAGAGATTTGAACGCAGCTATCGGATGGCTTGCTCGTGAGAACAAAATTCAATTTGAGTCTGGCTGCAAAGACGGAAAAGAATATCTTTTCCTGGCCCTGAACTTTTATTATTGAAAAGACCACAATGACACGAATCATTTAGCTATGGGAGATGTACTGAGAAGTTCGTCTCCTTTTTTTATATCCATGCCTGTATATTAGTTGAAAGCAAAACACGGTTTACTGACGAAAATAATGTAACTTTGCAGACAGAAACAAAAACAGAAACCGAATATGACCGATCAATATATCATCAAGATAAAGGATGTATCCAAATTCTTCGGAGAGAAAGTTGCTTTGGACCACATCAACCTGAATATCAAAAAAGGGGAGTTTGTTACTATCCTCGGCCCCTCGGGCTGTGGAAAGACAACTCTGCTGCGTCTGCTTGCCGGCTTCCAGACTACCTCGGAGGGAAATATCTATATTTCCGGTGAGGAGATTACCCAGACCCCGCCTCATAAGCGTCCCGTAAATACCGTTTTCCAGAAATATGCCTTGTTTCCGCACCTGAACGTGTACGACAATATCGCATTCGGCCTGAAGCTGAAAGGGATGGACAAGGAAGTCATCAAGAAAAAGGTGAAGGCTGCCCTGAAAATGGTTTCCATGAGCGATTATGAATACCGCGACGTGAACTCGCTTTCGGGAGGACAGCAGCAGCGTGTGGCTATAGCCCGCGCCATTGTCAACGAGCCGGAAGTACTGCTTCTGGACGAGCCGCTCGCCGCGCTCGACCTGAAGATGCGTAAGGACATGCAGATGGAACTGAAGGAGATGCACAAACGGTTGGGCATCACCTTTGTGTATGTCACCCACGACCAGGAGGAAGCCTTGACACTGAGCGACACCATCGTCGTAATGAGCGAAGGCAAGATCCAGCAGATCGGTTCTCCAACAGACATCTATAACGAACCGGTCAACTCTTTTGTGGCCGACTTTATCGGTGAGAGCAACATTATGAACGGAACGATGATTCAAGACCAGATCGTGAGCTTTGCCGGCATACAGGTGCCTTGCGTGGACAAGGGATTCGGTTGTAATGCTCCTGTCGACGTGGTACTCCGTCCGGAGGATATTTACATCTTCCCGGTGTCCGACTCGGCACAGATTACCGGTGAAGTGACTTCGTGCATCTTCAAAGGGGTGCATTATGAAATGATTGTGATGGCCAACGGATATGAATTTATCGTTCACGATTACCACAAGTTTGATCCGGGAAGCCAGGTAGGCCTGTTGGTCAAGCCGGATGACATTCACATCATGAAGAAGGAGCGCACCTGCAACACCTTCGAAGGAACCCTGATTGATGCCACTCATGTGGAATTTCTGGGATGCAGTTTCGAATGCCGCCCACAGCATGAGATTCCTGCCGGAAGCCCGGTAACCGTACAGGTGCCTTTTGACGGAATCATCCTGCAAGATGATGAAAACGACGGAACTCTCACAGGCGATGTGCGTTTCATTCTCTATAAAGGCGACCACTACCATCTGACTGTAGCCTCCGACTGGCAGGAAGACATCTTCGTTGACACCCACGATGTGTGGGACAACAGCGACCACGTGGGTATTACCATTCCACGCGAATCCATCACCATTATTCCGAAATCCTAAAAAACAGAACAAATCGTGAGCATAAGGAATTTATATCGGTTTCTGAGTTCCCGCAAAAGCTGGACACTCCCCTATCTGATTTTTGCCTTTTTCTTTGTGGTTCTGCCTCTGTTTCTGATCGTATATTTTGCCTTCACCGATGAGAGCGGCCAGTTGTCTTTGGTTAATTTCAGAAAATTCATGGCGCATCCCGAAGCCATCAACACATTTATCTATTCCATCGGAATAGCCATCATCAACACGGTTCTGTGCATCCTGCTGGGATATCCGGCAGCCTTTATCCTAAGCCGTCTCAAATCGGGCTATGCCCAGACCATCGTGATGCTGTTCATCCTGCCCATGTGGATGAACATCCTGATCCGCACCCTGGCTACCGTGGCTCTGTTCGACTTTTTCAGTCTGCCGCTGGGCGAAGGCGCGCTGATCTTTGGTATGACCTACAACTTCCTGCCGTTTATGATCTATCCAATCTACAACACCTTGCAGAAGATGGACCAAAGCTATATCGAAGCGGCGCAGGACTTGGGTGCCAACTCTTTCCAGGTGTTCTGGAAAACCATCTTCCCGCTCTCTCTGCCGGGAATAGCCAGTGGCATTGTCATGGTGTTCATGCCCACCATCTCCACCTTTGCCATTGCCGAACTGCTGACCATGAACAACATCAAGCTGTTCGGTACAACCATTCAGGAGAACATCAACAACAGCATGTGGAATTACGGTGCGGCCCTGTCGCTGATCATGCTGTTCCTCATCGGAGCAACGACACTGCTCACGGATGAAAAGAAAGAAAACGAGGAAGGAGGCGGCTTATGGTAAAGAAAATTCTCTGCCAGGGTTATCTCTGGCTGCTGCTCCTGCTGCTGTACTCACCGATCATCATCATCGTGGTGTACTCCTTTACCGAATCAAAGGTGCTGGGCAACTGGACCGGCTTCTCGTTCGGACTCTACCGCAAGCTGTTTGTCGACGGTGCGCACCATTCGCTCATCAATGCCTTGTGGAACACTCTGTCCATCGCTCTGATTACGGGTGTGGTTTCTACCCTTTTGGGTACAATCACCGCCATAGGCATCTTCAATCTGCGGGCCCGTTCGCGCCGCCTGATTGAATTTGTAAACCAGATACCGATTCTCAACGGCGACATCATTATGGGTATATCGCTGTTCCTGCTGTTCGTATCGCTGGGCATTCCGCAAGGCTACACCACAGTGGTGCTGGCGCATATCACCTTCTGCACGCCCTATGTGATTCTGAGCGTGATGCCGCGCCTCAAGCAGATGAACCCGAATCTGTATGAAGCGGCGCTCGACTTGGGAGCAACACCGATGCAGGCACTCCGCAAAGTGATTATCCCGGAGATTCTGCCGGGAATGATCTCCGGTTTCATGCTGGCCATTACCATTTCCATCGACGACTTTGCCGTGACGATTTTCACCATCGGTAATGAAGGATTGGAAACGCTCTCGACCTACATCTATGCCGATGCGCGAAAAGGCGGACTCACTCCGGAACTGCGCCCGCTCTCCAGCCTGATATTTGTGCTGGTGCTGGTATTACTCATTTTCATTAACCGTCGTTCAGACAAGAAAAAGAATCAATGAAAAAATACTTTTCTTATATAAAAGCACTGTTGCTGACCGTTTGTCTGCCTTTGTTCACTGCCTGCTACAACAAGGAATCCCGCGAGGAAATCCTCAAGGTTTACAACTGGGCCGACTACATAGACGAACAAGTGCTGATGGACTTTCCGAAATGGTATGAACAGCAGACCGGAAAGAAAATCCGGATCATTTACCAGACTTTCGACATCAATGAGATCATGCTGACGAAAATCGAACGCGGCCATGAAGACTTTGATGTGGTGTGCCCCTCGGAATATATCATCGAACGCATGTTGAAGAAAGACCTGCTGCAACCCATTGATACGAACTTTGCCGGAGAAAACTATCTGAACAACCAGTCGCCATACATCCGGCAGCAACTGGACGAACTGAGCTCCGGAAACAAACGGGCCAGCCGCTATGCCGTGGGATATATGTGGGGCACGGCCGGCATTCTCTACAACAAGAAATATGTGACGCCCGAAGAAGCCTCAACCTGGGAATCGTTGTGGAACAGCAAATTCAAAGGCAAACTGCTGATGAAAGACAGTTAACGCGACGCCTACGGCACCGCCCTGATTTATGCCAACCGCAAACAGCTGCTCCAAGGGGAATTAAAGGTAAAGGACCTGATGAACAACTACTCGCCCGAGGCCATCCGACAGGTGGAAGACAACCTGAAAAGCATGAAACCGAACATCGCCGGTTGGGAAGCGGATTTCGGTAAGGAAATGATGACCAAGGGAAAGGCTTATCTGAACATGACTTGGAGCGGTGACGCCGTATGGGCCATCGACGAGGCTCAGGCCGTTGGAGTGGATCTGGGTTACGAGGTGCCCCGGGAAGGCAGTAACGTGTGGTATGACGGATGGGTGATTCCGAAGTATGCCAAGAACCCCGAGGCTGCGCGTTATTTCATCAATTATCTGTGCCAACCGGAGGTAGCCATTGCCAATATGGAGGCTACAGGATATGTCAGCGCTGTGGCCACTCCAGAAGTTCTGGAGGCACAGACCGATCCGGAAATCAAGGAAACTTATAATCTGGCTTACTTCTTCGGACCGGAAGCACGGCGGGTACACATCAATCCCATTCAGTATCCCGACAGCAGTGTGGTGGCACGCTGCGCCATGATTCACGACTCGGGAGAACATACGGAAGCCGTTCTCGAGATGTGGTCGCACGTAAAGGGAGACAATCTTGGCGGGGGTGTGGTCATCATCATCCTGGCCACCGTAGGTGCCTTTGTGGTCTATGCCGTTTCGAAAAGAATCAAACGGTATAATCACAACAAACGCACCCGAAAACGCAAAAGAAGAAAAGCCGTAAGATAAACGGCTCTTATTCCGAAACAGAAATACAGGCGGATATGCCCTGAAGCAGTTCTTCAATCAGATCGGTATTCAGGAGTGTATCCGCTTTTTTGGTCAGTCGATAGCGGGGCGCATCCGCAGCAATATGCACCACAAACGGAGCTTCTGCAAGGGATGCGGCTCTGGCGATTCCGGCACGGCGCAGGGCACGGCACAGCAAATCGCGGACCAGCCCTTCTTCTCCTTCTATCGCGACACTTCCGGTCTGCGTATCCGGAAGCGGCATCTGCACCTGATAGGCCATCTGTCCGGGAGAGAAACAGAGGTGAGGATGGGGAAAGAAACCGTCGAGCACCCCGTCTGCCACCAGATCCTCGGGAATTCCCGTCTGCAATCCCTGTCCGCGGGAAAGCAGCCACAGGCGGTCGGCCATCTGCAACACCAGGTCCAGATCATGTGTAGAAAGGAAGATGGTTTTCTGCTTCTCACGGGCCAGACGTCTCAGAAGCAGAAAGAGTTCCACCTTGCTGGGATAGTCCAGAAAGGCGGTCGGCTCATCGAGAAAGATAAAAGGGGTTTCCTGCGCCAGCGTTTTGGCGATGAGCGCCTTCTGCATCTCACCGTCGCTCAGTGAATGCACCGGACGGTGTTCCAACGCACGGATTCCCACCCGCTCGATAGCCTCATCCACCAACAGATGGTCCTCCTTCGACAGGCGGCCCCAGAATCCGGTATAGGGCATGCGTCCCATAGCCACGAGTTCACGAACCCGCAGGTCGCGCACATCGACCTTGTCGGTAAGCACCACCCCCACGAAGCGCGACAGCTCCTCGCGCGAATAGTCCACCAGATTTTTCCCGCCCATCACAATCTGCCCCGACAACGGAGACAGAAAAGCGGTCAGCGTACGCAGCAATGTGGACTTGCCGCAACCGTTGGTACCGATCAGGCAGGTCAGCTCACCGGAATAAAGGGAAGCGGTGAGGTCTGCCCCCACGATGTGGGTCTTGTTTTTGGAACGGTAACCGGTGGTCAGTCCGTTTATGGTGAGTGTGGGCGTCTGGGCGTTCATCGGCAATATACTTCGTTTTGTTTATGCGGAATAAAGAAAACGATGGACTTTAGAAAAACTCTTTTCTAAAACCCATCGCATCTACTATCATCAATTCTTTTTTACTTACTATCTTTTCTGGAACATCAACAGCGTGCTTCCCTTCTCATCGAGCAAGCTGAATGTGTTGTATCCCATCTTCACCTTCTTCGCTGCATTGAGCGCCTGAAGGAATTTGGTTTCATACTTGTCGTCGGCGCAAGCCATCCGTGTAGTACCGATCTTACCGAAATCAGGCTCACCGGCCACGATCTTTGCAAAGTCGGCAGTTCCGGTCATACGGTTGCATCCGGTAAAGCCATACAGCTGATTGTCGGCTACCTTGAATCCGATAAACGGAGTGTCCTCGGCCGGGCTGATCATCTCGCCACGGATCTGAATCACGTTCCACTCACCGTCCAGCGCCTCAGGAGCAAACACACGCTTGGTCAACTGCATTACCGTTTCCTTGTTTTCGTCTTTCAGCACCAAAGAGCCGTCGTCCTGCAATTCCAGCTTACGGGCAGCGGCAGCAGCCTGAGTAAAGAGCTGCTCATATTTATTGTCGGGGCAAGCCATCATGGTTGAGCCCATCTTGGAGAAATCCACCTTACCCTTCAGGAAAGCCTTGGTATCGATGCTTCCCATCAAGCGGTTACAGCCATTAAAGCCATACAAGCGGCCTTCTGTCATGTCAAAGCCCAAATACGGAGTCTGGTCCGAAGGAGTGATGCTCTGACCCGAAATGTTCACTGCATTCCATTCACCTTCCAGCATATCTGCCGGCAATGATTTACACGATGCAACAGCCAACGTCAAAGAGCAGGCTGTCATCAGTTTTAAAGATCCTTTCATGTTGTTTTTTAATCTGTTAGTTTCTTCTTATGGAGGGGATATAAGGCTCCGCCTCTCGATTGCAATTTTAAAGTTACAATTTTTTTTGCCAACTTTCCCATTCTGGCACGCTTTATTAAAACTTTTTATTGTTTTTGAGCATAAAAACAAAAGGTGCCCCGGCACCGGAAAGCCGGGAAATACCCAGTTTTGAGTAACAGAATATTTCTCGAACAAATATTTTTTGTTTATTTTTGCCGCATGAAAAAATCTATATTCAAAACTACGATTCTGGGAATGCTTTTACTGTGTCCCCTGATGATGCAAGCACAAACAACCGTAAAACCCGTATCTGGAGACGGAATCACGACTTTACTGCAACGCTACCGGCTCAATACGCCGGCTAATGTCAGAGAGTTCAAACGAATCAACAAAGGTAAGTTCACGGCCGACGGTGGCCTGATTCTGGGGCGTTCCTATAAACTGCCCCAAACTGGCAGTTCCAACCGCGAAGAAGACGAGGAACAGGAAAGTCGCAAAACCCGAAAAAGCGAAAGGATGAGTAACCGGGAACCGCTCTTCGGCAAACGGTATGAGAAAATTAACCGAGTATCGGACGAACTGGAAGGAGCCTGCTTCTATCTGGTGAGCGGACATGGAGGTCCCGATCCGGGAGCCATTGGCTATATCGGAAAGCACGAACTGCACGAAGACGAATATGCCTATGATATCATCCTGCGCCTGGCCCGCAACCTGCGGCAACGGGGTGCCAAAGTACATATCATCATTCAGGATGCAAAGGACGGCATCCGGAACGACCACTATCTGAACAACAGCGAACGGGAAACCTGCATGGGCAGCCGCATCCCTCTGAACCAGGTGGCGCGCCTGCAACAGCGGTGTGACAAAATCAATCAGCTGTATCGCAAAGACCGCAGCAGCTACAAGCGGGCGGTATTCGTTCATGTGGACAGCCGGGGACGCTCCAATCAGGTAGATGTGTTCTTCTATCATGCTTTGGGAAGCAAAACGGGAAAGCGCCTGGCAGAAAACATCCGGAAAACATTCGAACAGAAATACGACAAGCATCAGCCCAACCGGGGATTTTCCGGTACGGTCAGCGCCCGCGAGCTTTACGTGCTGCGCAAAGCCACTCCGGCATCGGTTTTTCTGGAACTGGGAAATATCCAAAACAAGAAAGACCAGCAGCGACTGATCATTCCAAGCAACCGGCAGGCTCTGGCGGACTGGATCTGCAAAGGCATCGTGCGTGACTATAAAAACCGATAGCCGAAAAGTCTTCTGAAAATCATTTCGATAAAACCAGAAAATCATCCCGATGTTTTTGAAAAATCATCAGGATGATTTTTTTCATGCGTCACAATCCGATGAGAAGCCTCATCCGGACAGACCTAAAAACGAATAAAGGAGTTGCTTCGCCCGATGCGAAACAACTCCTTTGTTTTTATAGCTCTTGCTGTCGTCTCCCGCAGGAAACAGTCGCCCTGCGGACCGACAGTCTGAGAATTTCTGCTGCAACTCTTTTCCGAAAGGCTGAATTACTTCAGCTCACGGATAAAGAAGTTCGAGATGCTGGTAAACAGATGGTTGCGGGTGTTTCCACCATAGATACCATGATTGCGGTTGGTGTAAGGCAACATCATGAACGGTTTGTCGGCCTGAACCAAAGCCTCGGCATACTCGGCCACATTGCGGAAATGCACATTATCGTCGGCCATACCGTGACAGATCAGCAGCGCACCGTGCAGATTGCCGGCTCTTGAAATCGGGTTGCAATCGTAACCGGTAGGATTCTCCTTCGGAGTGCGCATGAAACGCTCGGTATATACGGTGTCATAGAAACGCCAGCTGGTTGGAGGAGCCACAGCCACTCCGGCAGCAAATACCGGACGGCCTTCGCTCATACTCATCAGGGTGTTGAATCCGCCGAAGCTCCAGCCCCAGATACCGATATTGTCTTTGTCCACATAAGGCAACGAACCGAGATAGATGGCTGTTTCTACCTGGTCTTTTGATTCCAGGTTACCCAGATTCAGATAAGTGCACTGCTCAAAGTCACGGCCACGGCCACCGGTTCCACGTCCGTCCACGCAAACCATGATGAAGCCCTCGCCGGCCATATACTGTTCATAAAGGGTTCCGCCCATGTTTCCGGCGTTCCAAGAGTCAACTACCTGCTGTGAGCCCGGTCCGCTATACTGGAAGAGAATTACCGGATATTTCTTCGAAGCATCGAAATTGGCCGGTTTCACCATATATCCGTTCAGTTCCACACCCTCAGAGGTCTTGAAGCTGAAGAATTCACGCTTACCCAAATCCAGACCGGCCAGCTTTTCGTTCAGCTCCTTGTTGTCGAGGAGCACCTTGAGCTGCTTGCCCTTATTATTGTAAAGCGAAGTGATGAACGGAGTGTTGATGTTTGAATATACGTTCATGAAATACTTGAAGCTCTTGCTGAAGATGGCGCTGTTCTGTCCCAGCTGCGGAGTCAGCTTCGTGGTCTTACCGTTGGAAGCGGTGCAGTACACGGCGGTACGCATCGGACTGTCCTGGTTAGAAGCGTAGTAGAACGCACCGGTAGCCTCATCGTAACCATAGAAGGAAGTCACGTCGAATTTACCTTTGGTCACCTGCTTCACCAGCGAACCGTTGGTGTTATACAGATACAGGTGGTTGAAACCGTCGCGCTCGCTCTGCAACACAAAGTAGTTGCCATAGAACTGCACATCGCTGTATGCCTTCTCGGTGATGTATTTAGGTGCCTTGTCGCGCAGAATCATCTTGCACTCGGTAGAGCGCGGATTGGCCATGTAAATCTCCAGATTGTCCTGATGACGGTTGAGCGTATAGATGGCCAGCTTGTTCGGATCATTGGTAAACTTGATACGAGGAATATAGCCGTCGGCAGGGAGCGGCAACTTCATCTGGCGCACCACGCGGGTTTTGATTTCAAAAGAATAGACACTCACCGTGGAGTTGGTCTCGCCGGCTATCGGGTATTTGTATTCATACGCACCGGGATAGTTGGCATAAGCGTCCATGGCCGGAGCGGCTCCCTTGAACAGCGGGAAAGAATAAAGAGGCACTTTGCTCTCGTCGTACTTCACCCACGCAATCATCGTATTGTCGGCATTGAAATCGAAAGAGCAGTCGTTGGAGAACTCTTCCTCGTTCACCCAGTCGGGAATACCGTTGATCACTTCATTGAACTTACCGTCTTTGGTAATCTGGCTCTCGCTGTTGTTGTAGAGCAGCTTCACCAGGAAGAGGTTGTTCTCGCGTACGAAGGCAATCATGTTTCCGTCGCGTGAGAACATCGGCACCTGCTGCGGTCCGCCTTCTGACAAAGGATCCAGAGTGCGGTTCTCTACATTATAAATATAATATACCGCTGTGTTGGAGTGACGGTAGATAGGACGGGTCTGGGTGCGCACCAGAATGTTCTTCTCATCGGGCGACATGATGTATCCGTCAATGTAATCCAACTTCACATCCTCGGCAGTAGCCACATCAAACAGCACTCCGGTCTTCTCTCCCGTACGGAAAGAATACTTCAGAATCTGCTTGTTGTCTTTACTCAACTGCGAATAGCTCTCACCATCGTTCATGGGGTTTACTCCATAAATGCGCTGGGCGGAATAAACTCCGTTACACAAATCTTTCAAATTCAGTTTCTTTGCTGCATGCACGGGGCCCACAACCGCCAGACACAGCAAAAGCAAGCGTGCAATCTTCTTCATATCATTGATTTTAATAATAATCTGTAAGTTAAGAGCTACAAAGATAGTTCTTTTTTCTATCTTAACAGAAGATAACCCTTGTTTTTACAGAACATTCCCCCATTTTTAGCCGGTGATTTTTCTCCTTTTGTTGTATCTTTGTGAAAACAAGAATCAAGAATAAACCGCAAAAAGCAATGGACAAACCGTTCTTATATAATGATTTCGGCTCGTTTCTGAAACGGCACTTCCCTTTCAAAGTGCAGAAAATATCGCTCAACGCCGGCTTCACCTGTCCCAACCGCGACGGCAGCAAAGGACTGGGAGGCTGTACCTTCTGCAACAACCAGACCTTCAATCCGGACTATTGCCGCACCGAGAAAAGCATCACGCAGCAACTGGAGGAGGGAAAGGCTTTCTTTGCCCAGAAATATCCAGACATGAAATATCTGGCTTACTTCCAGGCTTATACCAACACGTATGGCGAGCTGGAGGAGCTTATTCGCAAATACGAAGAGGCATTGGCCACACCGGGAGTCGTGGGGCTGGTCATCGGCACACGCCCCGACTGCATGCCCGACGAACTGCTGGACTATCTCACGGAGCTGAACCGCCGCACCTTCCTGCTCGTGGAATATGGCATTGAAAGCACTTACGACCGCACGCTGGAACGCATCAACCGGGGACATACCTTTGAACAGACCCGGCAGGCGGTGATCCGCACGGCCGAAAGAGGCATCATGGTGGGCGGACATCTGATTCTCGGATTACCGGGCGAATCGGAAGAGGACATCCTGCACGAAGCGGATTTGCTCTCTGCCCTGCCCCTCACCACCCTGAAGCTGCATCAGCTCCAACTGATTCGGGGCACCAAAATGGCGCATCAGTATGCCGAGCATCCGGAGTGGTTCCATATCTATGATGTCGATGAATATATCCGGCTGGTCGTAGCCTTTGTCGGACGGCTGCGCCGTGACATCGTTCTGGAGCGCTTTGTGTCCCAGTCGCCCAAGAGTCTGCTTATTGCACCGGACTGGGGCCTGAAGAACCATGAATTCACTCAAAAAGTATATAAATATATGATAGAATCAGACACTTGGCAAGGAAAGAATGTGGTAAACATGAATTTATAGCCCTCTGTGTTTTATATTTTATTGAAAGATATTATCTTTGTTTCGACATAAATCCTAAACAATTTTTATCTATGGTAAGACAATTTTTATTTTCTTGTGCTTTGCTTTCCAGCTTGGCCCTTCAGGCACAGAAAGGAGACAAGTCTGCTCCGTACTGGCTCGATCCTGAAGTAAACCGCGTGAACTGCGAAGCACCTCGCGCTGCTTTCTTTGCCTATGAAAACACAGACCTGGCTCAGAAAGGCATCAAAAAAGATTCAAAACGCTTTATGTCTCTGGAAGGCGACTGGCGCTTTAACTTTGTAACCAACCATAACGAGGCACCAAAAGGTTTTGAAGCCACAAATTTTGATGACTCCAAATGGGTCAACTTCCCGGTGCCGGGCCTCTTCGAAATCAACGGCTACGGCGACCGCATCTACAAGAATGTGGGTTATGCCTGGAATACACAGTTCGAGAACAATCCTCCTTACGTAGAAGAAAAGAATAACTATACCGGATCATACCGCAAGGAAATCCTCGTGCCTGCCGACTGGAAAGGTGAGGATATCTTCCTGCATGTGGGTTCAGCCACCTCAAACCTGAAGGTGTGGGTGAACGGTAAATTCGTGGGCTACAGCGAAGACAGCAAGGTAGCTGCCGAATTTGATCTGACCAAATACCTGAAACCGGGAAAACAGAACCTCATCGCCATGCAGGTGATGCGCTGGTGCGACGGTTCTTATCTGGAAGATCAGGACTTCTGGCGCTTTACCGGTATCGCACGCGAGGTATATCTCTATGCCCGTCCGGAAACTCATCTGGAAGATATATTCATCACTCCGGATCTGGTAAACAATTATACTGACGGTACTCTGAACATCAAGTTGAATCTGGAGAATGCCAAAGGCAATGATGTAGAACTGACACTGAAAGACGATCAGGGTAAAGTCGTGAAGAGCGAAACAGCCAAGGTGGATAAAAACGGAGCTCTGGCTTGTCAATGGGAAGTAAAGAACCCGAAGAAGTGGACCGCAGAAACTCCTAACCTCTACAAGCTGTATATCACCGTAAAAGACGGTGACAAGGCGCTGGAGACCATTCCGCAGAATGTAGGTTTCCGCAAAGTGGAAATCAAGAACGCTCAGGTGCTCGTCAACGGAAAACCGGTATTGTTCAAGGGTGCCAACCGACATGAGATTGATCCGGACGGAGGATACGTCGTATCGGTAGAACGCATGATTGAGGATATCAAGATCATGAAGGAGCTGAACATCAATGCCGTTCGTACCTGCCACTATCCGGATGACCCGAGATGGTATGACTTGTGTGACCAGTATGGTCTGTATCTGGTGGCCGAAACGAATATCGAAAGCCACGGTATGGGATATGGCGAAACAACCCTGGCCAAGAATCCGGCCTACGAGAAGGCACACGTTGAGCGTAACGAACTGAACGTAAAAACATTCAAGAATCATCCGAGCATCATCTTCTGGAGTTTGGGTAACGAAGCCGGATATGGTCCGAACTTCGAAAAGGCGTATGATGTAGTCAAAGCTTATGATCCAAGCAGACCGGTACAGTATGAGCGCGCCGGAGATAACGGTAAGACCGATATCTTCTGCCCGATGTATTACGGTTACGGCGGCTGCGAAGGATATGCCAAAAACGACAATCCACGTCCGCTGATCCAGTGTGAGTATGCGCATGCCATGGGTAACTCAATGGGTGGATTCAAGGAATACTGGGATCTGGTACGCAAATATCCGAAATATCAGGGTGGATTTATCTGGGACTTCGTAGACCAGGCTCTGCGCGACTACAACAAGGACGGCAAGATGATCTATACTTATGGTGGTGACTACGGACGTTATCCAGCTACCGACCACAACTTCAACAACAACGGTATCATCAATCCGGACCGCAAGCCGAACCCACATGCCAACGAGGTGCGCTACTATTATCAGAATATCTGGCTCACTCCGGTAAAAGCAGAAAGCGGCGAATTTGAAGTTTACAATGAAAACTTCTTCATCGGTCTGAAGGATTATGCAGAAATCCACTGGTCTTTGGAGGCTCAGGGAGAATCAATCCTGAAAGGCAGCTGCTCTTTGGATGTAGATGCACAGCAGAAAAAGACTGTAACCTTGCCATCTACCAACCAGACTGCCGACTGGACTAAGGCAATTGAAGAGGCTAAGGCTCAAAACAAGGAACTGGTTCTGAATGTAGATGTGAAGCTCGTTAAGGACGAACCGTTATTGGAAAAAGGCTACGACATCGCACGCCAGCAGTTTGTTCTGAACGGATACAAGTTCCCGACAGCAGAAGATGTTCTGAATCAGAAAGCCGAGGCACAGCAGACAGTCAAGAAGGATGAGATGAAGGCAGCCCTGACTCTCGAAGCAAACGGTACGTCTGTAACCTTCAATAAGGCCACCGGATGGGTGGACTATCTGGATGTGAACGGCAAACCGATGCTCGAAAAAGGATATTCTCTGAAGCCGGACTTCTGGCGCGCTCCAACAGACAATGACTACGGTGCTGGACTGCAGAACCGCTTTGCCGCATGGAAGAATCCGCAGTACAACCTCAAATCATTCAAGTGTACTGACAACGGACAGAACAAGTCTGTTGAAGCAGTTTACGACATGCCGGGCGTAGAAGCAACACTCACTATGGTTTATACACTCACTCCTCAGGGAGCTTTGATGGTTGACCAGAAACTAGATGTCAACGAACAGGCCAAGAACAAGCCGGCTCTGATGCGTTTCGGTATGCAGCTGGTAATGCCGCAGGAGTACAACACCATCAACTTCTACGGAAAGGGACCGGGCGAAAACTACGTAGACCGCAACAATGGCGACCGCTTGGGTGTTTATACTCAGAAAGTTGCAGACCAATACTGGGGCTATATCCGTCCACAGGAAAGCGGAAACAAGACAGAAGTGCGCTATTGGAATGTGGTTAACTCAGCGAATAACGGTCTGAAGTTCTACGGAACAGCACCTCTGGAGTGCAGCTCACTGAACTATCTGGCTGAAGATTTGGATGACGGACCGGACAAGTACCTGCACCAGAGACACTCCGGCGACCTCACTCCAAGAAACTTCACTGTAGTGAAACTGGCTTCCAAGCAGATGGGTCTGGGTTGCGTCGACAGCTGGGGCTCATGGCCACGAGGCGAATATCTGGTACCTTACCAGGATTATCAGTTCAACTTCGTGATTACTCCGGAGAAGAAATAAGTTTCTATAACCTAAAAGGGATGTTCCGCCAAAATACGGAACATCCCTTATTTTATTTCCCCTTAAAAGAAAGATATCAAAAAAACTCTGTCAGATTCCACGGTCTTCGAGAACTGACAGAGCTTTTTGTATGATAGATGAGAGCAATCTGCTCCACATGTCATAGGCTACAACGTTATTTGTAAATCAAGAAGATTGCCGGAATCTTACTCAAGTCAGGCAAAGTAGTCGCTTTCCATTCCTTTATGGTCTTTGTATGGATATATTCTTCGGCACAGGTAATTCCGGCCGCGATACAAAGACGGGTTGATGGCTTGCAGGTACGCAACAGCTCCTCAATCATCTTTGCATTGCGATAAGGAGTTTCAATGAAGAGTTGAGTCTGGTGTTCCTGATAAACCTTTTGTTCCAGAGATTTGATTTTCTGAATGCGCTCGCCCGGATTGATCGGCAGATAACCGTTGAAGGCAAAGCTCTGTCCATTGAATCCGGAGGCCATTACTGCCAGAATCATGGACGAAGGGCCCACAAGCGGTATCACCCTCAACCCCTTACGCTGCGCAATGGCAACCACATCCGAACCCGGATCGGCCACTGCCGGACAGCCGGCCTCTGAAAGCATTCCCATCGGGATGCCCTGTTCCAAAGGTTTGAGATAAGAAGCAAACACATCATGCGACGCGTGCTTGCCCATCGGATAGAAGGTCAGCTCGTCAATCACAATCGAACTGTCCACCTTCTTTAGAAATCTACGGGCCGAACGGACATCCTCTACAATGAAATGCTTCAGTCCCAAAATGATTTCCTTGTTATATGCCGGCAACACTGCACTGATGGCAGTATCGCCCAAAGTTACCGGTAATAAATAAAGTGCCGCTTCCATTTTTTACGTTTACGGATTATATCCTGAATTTTGATAAATAGTATCTGGATGAAGATGCAGCAGCTCTTGCCATTGTGCCTTTTTATGATGTTTCATATAACTGTCCACAATCTGACCTCCCAGCCACAGTCCCAACTGGTCGGATGATCCGGTTCCGAAAAAGACCGTATACTCACGGGGATCCATAAACTCTCTGATGCGTGCCCAGTCTGTTGTCTGCAACATGTCATTTTCCTTCAGCCAGTTCCAGACCTGCTTTTCGTGGCTGATGCACCAGGCACGGCGTTCGCCCGTGAAATTCATTTCTTCGTATAAAGGTTTCTTCAGCAAATGCGAGATAATCCAATGAATCTTTCCGGCTGTGACCATCCGCTGCAAAAGTGTGCGACTGGTATGTGCTCCATATAAGTCGCCGAGATAGTAGAACAGAATGTCGGGAACAATCTGGTCGCGCTCCATGCTTCTGCGCTGATAGCTGTAGTAATAATCCTTATACAGAGGAAAGTCGGCGCCCAAATATTTATCCAGTCCCACTCCGATAACGGAATCACTGATGACGATACTCTCGTTCAGGGCACACACCTGAGCATAGATACACGGAACCACAAAACTGGTATCGGCTTTCTTCAAGGCAGCAAACACTTCGGTCAGCTGCTCCTCTTCGGGCTCCAGATCACCATATTGGCGACGCACTTCGGCATACAAGCTTTGCACGATGGAATCCTGATAAAAGGCACGCAGTTTACGGTCAATACCGGGATCCTGCACATCGCCTATGGCAAGTACATTCTCAATGAGCATGCTGGTTTGCAGAGAAAACTCCGTGTTGAGCCGCTGCAATGCCGAATAGCTGTTCAAAGACACAAAATCGTCCATCACCTCATCGTAACGAATAATTTTCACTTCGTCGTCCGAGGCATCCACCCATCTCTGCCAATTGCCCGTGCAGGATGCCAGCATCATGCACAGGAGCAAGAATATATATTTAATTGCTTTCAAGGTTTTCTACACTTATTTTAGTAAATGCAAAAATAGCAAAGAATCCCTTAAAAAACAATTTTTATTCAAAAAAACAGAAAAAGTTTTTAAAACTCGCTTTTTCCTTTTTCCGGCAGGATGTGTCCTGGACAAGAACTGCCCTCACCGCTCTCAACACATGAAGTGATTGCGGGAGGAAAGTTGCGAAAAGTTTTTCTGCTTACGCAGCATATAAAGAAAGACCATGCTCTTGGGGAAGATACAGCGGTGGGTCTGACAAACAGCCTTCTGCTGCACCTCGCTGCGCTTGATTTTGTACTGTGGCTTAAAGGCACGGTAGGCATTATGCGCCCGAATCACCGCCTTGAAATCTCCCCACTTTCCTTTCAGCAGGAACTGCACAGCCGCCACACCGTCGAGCACCATACGGGCCAGCAGAATCTTCTGCAACTGACTGTCGGGCAAATTCTTATAAAGCATCAGCAAATTGTTCCGGAAGTTCAGATAGGTCTTATGCGGATTTTCCTTGGGCAGTGTACCCCCTCCCCAGTGATAAGCCACCGAATCGGGAATGCACACCAGTTTCCGTCCCATGGTGTTCAACCGCCAGCACAGGTCAATCTCCTCCATGTGGGCAAAGAAATCTCCGTCGAGCCCGCCGGCATTCCAATAGTCTTCGCGGCGAATCATCAGGGCCGCGCCAGTGGCCCAGAATATTTCGGTCACCGTGTCGTACTGGCCGCGGTCCACCTCTACCGTATCGAGTACACGGCCCCGGCAGAAAGGATAACCCAGATAATCAAGATAACCGCCTGCAGCGCCGGCATACTCAAAGCTGTCTTTCTGGAAATAACTCAGCAGTTTGGGCTGACAGGCTGCCACCTCGGGATGCGCATCCATATAGCACACCAGCGGTTCGAGCCATCCGGGAGTCACCTCCACATCGGAATTGAGCAACAGATAATAGGTTGCGTCAATCTGCTGCAACGCACGGTTGTAGCCCTCGGCGAAACCATAATTCCGGTCGAGGATGATGAGCGGAACCTGAGGAAATTCCTTTTTAAGATATTCAATGGAATCATCGGTCGAAGCGTTGTCGGCCACATAGACCGTTCCCAACGGTTCGGTATTCGCAACCACTCCGGCCAGGAACTTCTCGAGCATTTTCTTTCCGTTCCAGTTCAGGATGACCACAGCCACCCGATCCCTTTCTTCGTTCTCTTTCATAGAAATCATATTAATTGGGCATTTACCATGCCGTTTTCTTCGTTCAAATCCATCAGACGTACCTTCACGATACGGTTATCCTCCAGCGGAGCATCCGGATGCAGCTCTACCTTGATATAATTATCGGTAAATCCGTGCATCACCAGCGGATTCTTGGAGCGTTCCAGCAGCACGCTGCGCTCTTGTCCCAGATAACGACGGTAGAAAGCATTCAGTTTGCGGTCGGACAGCTCCAGCAGGATCTGGCTGCGACGATGCTTTTCCTCGGCGCTTACCTGATGGTCGATTTCCAGTGCCTTGGTGCCCGGACGCTCAGAATAGCTGAACACATGCAGCTGGGAAATGTCGAGCGACTCGATAAAACGGCAGGCATCCTCGAAATAGGCTTCCGTTTCACCACGGGTACCCACGATGACATCCACTCCGATAAAGGCGTCGGGCATCAGTTCGCGGATACGCTCCACCTTGGAACGGAACAGGGCCGTGTCGTACTTGCGGCGCATCAGGCGCAGCACCTCATCGCTTCCGCTCTGCAGCGGAATGTGGAAGTGAGGCATGAAAGCACGCGATGTGGCGCAATATTGCAGGATTTCGTCCGTCAGCAGATTCGGCTCAATCGAAGAGATGCGATAGCGTTCAATACCCTCCACCTGATCGAGCGCCTTAATCAAATCCAGAAAACTCTCCTTGGTGGTGCGTCCGAAATCGCCGATGTTCACACCGGTCAGCACAATTTCCTTTCCGCCCTCGCGCGCCACTCCTTCGGCCTGCTCTACCAGCGAGGCGATGGAACCGTTGCGGCTTCGTCCGCGGGCAAACGGAATGGTACAGTAGGTACAGTAATAATCGCAGCCATCCTGCACTTTCAGGAAATAGCGGGTACGGTCGCCGCAGGAGCAAGAAGGTGCAAAGGTGCGGATGTCCTTCACGGCCACCGTATGCGACTCATGCGCAGCGTCGGCCGGTTTTCTTTCCTGAGGCAACAGCGGCAGGCGCTCTTCCAGATACTTCAGGATATCGCCTTTCTGCTCGGCACCCAAAACCAGGTCCACACCCTCAATGGCTGAAACCACTCCGGGTTTGAGCTGGGCATAGCAACCGGTTACTACCACAAATGCGCCGGGATGCTGTTTCACCATCTTATGAATGGCCTGACGGCACTTATGATCGGCCACCTCAGTCACCGAACAAGTGTTGATGATACAGATATCCGCCTTCTCGCCCTCGCGCACAGTCTCCACGCCCATCTGCTTCAGGAGTTTTCCCACAGAAGAGGTCTCGGCAAAATTCAGCTTACAACCCAAAGTGTAGTAAGCCGCCTTCTTATTTTGAAATATAGATGCTTCGGTCATACTTTATTATATAGATACGAAATACAAAAATAAAAAAAAATGACCATATACCTCTGTATTCTCTTCATTAATTAGATTTTAATAAGAAACCCAAGGGCGTAAAAATCACAGAAAAAGGGGTTCATAACATAAAAAGACGCTTCTAAGGAAAAAATTTCGAATAGCCTCTCATTTTTAACATTTCACAAAATATTGAAATTCAGATAGTTATAAGAAAAGTGGAAAAAAGTAAGAAAAAAAGTTGCCCAAAGTGGTACAACGTATCAAAAAACTCCTTACCTTTGCAATGTTTTAATAAGCAATTGATTGTTTTACAGATTTAAAAAAGCAGAAAAATGAAAAAATTAGCATTTGTTTTCGTAGCTGGTTTGGCTATGTCTTTCGCATCTTGTGGTAACAAAACTGAGCAGGCTGCTGCAACTGACAGCATCGCAGCTGACACTACTGTAGCTGTTGAGACTATCGACTCTGTTGCTACTGACTCTGTTGCTACTGACTCTGTAGCTGCTGACACTACTGCAGCTCCTGTAGCTGAATAATTCAGATTACGAAAGCAAAAAACTTAGAGGTTTGCCCTGTGAAGGACAAACCTTTTTTTATTGCCTTTTCGCAAGAGGCGACACTCCATCCCCTGACATCCCACCTACCCGGCAGCAAGGCACAACTATCCGACAATCGCATAAAAGAAAAAGACTAGAAAAACACTTCCTAAAGAACTCTTATCAGGACGCATTTCATGCACACGCCCTACCGGCATAATCCCATCACCCCAAACACACCATAGAAAAGAAAAAATGATCCTGATGATTTCAGAAAACCATCAGGATCATTTTATAAAATCATTATGATGTTTTTTCACTTCATCCGGAGAGCCCCAAAACAAAAGAAGCGCTCCTTACGGGAACGCCTGGAAACAAAAAAAAGCAGGAAACAAGTTCCTGCTTTTCATATTCTGTAATGATTAAGCCTCTTCTGCAACAACTTCGAAAGGAATCTCAACAGAAACTTCCTTGTGAAGCTTAACAGTTGCTACGTAAGAACCTACAGCCTTAACATCCTTAACGATGATGATCTTACGATCGATGCTGAAGCCCTTCTTCTGCAACTCTTCTGCAATCTGCAAGCTGTTTACTGAACCGTAGATAACACCGGTAGCACTTACCTTAGTAGGGATAGTCAATGAAACCTCACCCAACTTAGCAGCCAAAGCCAATGCATCGTTCTTGATTTTCTCCAACTTGTGTGCCTTCTGCTTCAAATCCTCTGCCAGAACCTTCTTTGCAGACTCAGAAGCGATAACACCCTTACCAGTAGGAATAAGATAGTTACGTCCGTAACCAGGCTTTACATTTACAATATCATTCTTGTAACCCAAGCCAATAACGTCTTCTTTCAATATAATTTCCATGCTTACTCCTCCTTAATTATTTCATCATATCAGTTACAAATGGAAGAAGAGCCAAGTGACGAGCTCTCTTAACAGCCTGAGCCACACGACGCTGATACTTCAAAGAAGTACCGGTGATACGACGTGGAAGGATCTTACCCTGCTCGTTCAAGAATTTCTTCAAGAATTCAGGATCCTTATAATCGATGTACTTAATACCGCTTTTCTTGAAACGACAGTATTTCTTTTTCTTTACGTCAACTGTGGGCGGAGTCAAATATCTGATTTCTGATTGCTGTGCCATGATTAATCCTCCTTTTTAACTTTGTTATTTCTTCTCTTCTCAGCATATTCTGCTGCGTACTTCTCCATCTTTACAGTCAAGTAGCGAAGTACTTTCTCATCACGACGGTAATTTACTTCCAAAGTCTTAATTACCTCTGGCTGTGCCTTGAACTCAATCAGGATGTAGAAACCTGTTGATTTCTTATCAATAGCATAAGCCAACTTCTTCAGGCCCCAGTTCTCTTCGTTGATAATCTCTGCACCATTGCTGGTCAGGATACCCTTGAACTTGTTGACCGCTTCCTTCATCTGATCATCAGACAAAACGGGAGTTAAAATGAAAACGGTTTCGTATTGATTCATAAATACGTTAATTAATAGATTATTTGTTAAATTTCAAAATGCGGTGCAAAGATAGCAGGAAATGATTGATCTTGCAAGCATTCGTCCGGATTTTTAGCTTTTTTCATGGAAGTTAATATAAAACGCGCCCGAAAAAAGCCCTACAATATTCAAAAATATATAATAATGAGAAGTTTTACGCGCTCTGTTGACAAAAACATTGTATATTTGTTCGTTTATGAACATTTTATTCAGATAGTGCGTGGAACAATTTAGCTTTGACATCAAATTAATCTTTGCCATTCTCAACGGTAAAGTATCTGCCGCCATAAACCGGAAACTGTATCGGAATTTCAGAGAATATAATCTGGACATCACTCCGGAACAGTGGACTGTGCTGCTCTTCCTTTGGGAAAAAGAAGGCGTGACACAACAGGAACTGTGCCATGTAACCTTCAAGGACAAACCGAGCATGACACGCCTCATCAACAACATGGAAAAGCAGAATCTGGTGAAAAGAACCGCCTGCGATACCGACAAGAGAATAAACCTGATCTATCTCACTTCCTACGGCCGGAGCCTGGAAGACAAGTCGAGATATGTGGCCAACAAGACCCTCAAGGAGGCTCTGCGCGGACTGACGATTGAGGAACTGAGAGTTAGTCAGGACGTATTAAGAAAAGTGTTTTCAAATACAAAAGACTAATTTATCGGGCCATTATTGTTTTTTTATTTCGAAAAGTTTCTGTTTTTAAAGAATTATGCTTTAATTTGTGGAACAAATCAAGAAAGAAATAACTTAAAACAATAATAAACGCTATGAAGTATTTAGGACTGCTCCTCATTATTTTAGGAGCCATCATTTTGATTCTAAGCTATCCATTTGGCTGGGTGGACAACAATATGGTTAACGGTGGCGCTCTGGTGCTGATGATTATCGGACTGATTGCACACATCATCCTGAACAAGAAATACCAGGATTAAACATCCGACTTTTTGTTTCTATAAGGTCTGCATCTATCCAAAAAGACAAAAAAACAGGCAATCCTTCGGGGTTGCCTGTTTTTTTGTCTTCCTATCTTATAAAGAATTATTCCTCTTCTCTGGGAACAATCAGACGGTATCCCTTACCGTGAACGTTGTTGATCTCGATAGACGGATCGTCTTTCAGGTGCTTACGCAGCTTGGTGATATACACATCCATACTACGTGCGTTGAAATAGTTGTCGTCAATCCAGATGGTCTTCAGAGCCAACTCACGCTGCAACACGTCGTTTGCATGGGCACACAGCAAAGACAGCAACTCGCTCTCCTTGGTAGTCAGCTTGGTCTGCTTCTCGCCGATAGACAGAATCTGGCGCTGAGTGTCGAAAGTGAAGTTACCCAACTTGTAAACGCTGGTTTCCTTAACCTTCTTTCCTCTTACACGGCGCAAAATGGCCTCCATACGGAAAACAAGCTCTTCCATAGAGAATGGCTTGGTGATATAGTCATCGGCACCGATCTTGAATCCGTCAAAGATATCTTCCTTGAGGTTCTTGGCAGTAAGGAAAATAATAGGTACTTCCTGATTGATCTGACGGATTTCCTGAGCCAGAGCGAAACCGTCTTTCTTCGGCATCATCACATCCAGCACACACAAGTCGTACTTGTTTTTCAGGAAAGCCTTGTAACCTACTTCTCCATCCGGATAAAGTTCGGCATCATATCCCTTTGCCTGCAAATATTCACGGAGCAGCATACCCAGGCTCTCATCATCTTCACACAACAGAATTCTTAACTTATCTTCCATAATTCTAGTTTTTTAATGTCGGTATTGTTATTATAAATTTAGTTCCTTCTCCTAATTCGCTCTCGGCGCGAATGTTTCCCTTATGCAAATCTATGATCTTCTTCACGTAGGCCAGTCCGAGACCGAAACCCTTCACATCGTGCTTGTTGCCGGTGTGCACGCGATAGAATTTCTCAAAGATGCGCTTCAGGTCATCTTTCTGAATGCCGATTCCGTTGTCCTCTACACTGATGTAGAGTTTGCCGTGGGCATTCCATGTGCGCAGCGTCAGATGCAGCTGCACATCGTCACGTTTGTATTTCACGGCGTTGTCCATCAGATTGAAAATCACATTCGTGAAGTGCATCTCATCGACATAGATCTGTGCATCTTCGGCCTGAAGGTCGGAAGTGATTTCACCGCCGTTTTGCGATACTTTCAGCGTAAAGGTCTTGATGACTCCCGAAATCAGGGCGTTGGCATCAATCTCCTTCGGCTTGAAGGCAATGTTATCGCGGTCGTAAAGCGACATCTGCAACACTTTCTCTACCTGGAAACGCAGACGCTTGGTTTCGTCATTAATCACCCGCGACAGGCTTTCATACATCTGATCGGTCTTCTTGATGGACTGGTCTGCCAGCATCTGGGCGGCCAGAGAGATGGAAGACAACGGGGTCTTGAACTCGTGCGTCATGTTGTTGATGAAGTCGTTCTTCATCTCCGACACTTTCTTCTGGCGCAGAATGATGTAGACCGTAAAGATAAACGTAACGAGCAGGATGACCGTAAAGATCAATGACGGAATCATCATTCGGGCAGTACCCAGGATATAATGGTTCATGTCGGGGAAGTGAATCCGCACAATGCCCATCTTGTTTGAGGAATCGTTCCGGAAAAGCACCTGAGAATAGGTGTATTCCTCTCCTTTGCTCTCGTAGTCGGGACAGCGGTACACCTCGCGTCCGTCGCTCGTGGTCACCGTAAAGTGATAGGGCAAGTGGATGCCGTTGCACTCCAGGGCCGAACGGATATCCTGGTCAAACAGTTTAAAGTTGATTCGTTCCGACAGCGGACGGTTACTGGCCTGATAGAGGATGGAGTAAATCACCTCATCGAGCACTCCTTTCTGATACACATAGGCGTTCTTTACAAAAGCCTGAAATGCCTTGGAAGCCTCACTGATGGAATTCTTGCTTTTCAGCGTCAAGGCCTTCGGCATCTTCGAGGGCTTCTTGATCTTGCTGGTCACCTGAAAAGAAGAATTGAATTTTGTAGCACTATCCAGCAGCGGTCCGCTCTGCAACATGAGCAGATAGTCGAGAGAATCGAGCTGACTGCGATAAAGCTCGGACTCCAGCGAAATCTTTTCCAGATACCGGAAAGTTTCGTTCTGCTCCAGATTACGGGCTGCCTGATCCAGACTACGAAAGACAGATTCATCAAACTGTTCCTTACGCATTTTGGTCATCTGCCTGATATAGGTAGTCTGCAAATAGAGTAACGCCAACAGCGAACACCCCATGATTACACTGATTATCCAAATAGTTGACTTCTTCATATCCGCAAATATAAAGCACCGTTTATAGAAAATAAATTGAAACTTCAAAAAAAAACCGCAATTTTAACCGAATTAACAAAAACTACTCGTTTTATGTTCGCATAATAAACTTAACTGTATTATTTATATATTCGAAAAGAAAAAAGAGCCGCATCTGAATCTTTCTTAAAAAAGGAAAGAAGCAGATACGGCTCTTGTCTGGTCATCTTGACATGTATTGCTCAAAGGCAATCATGGATAGCATTTTCATTATTCGGCACCTTCGGTAGCTTCGAACTGCTTCATGAGCTGAGCCTGAACATCGGCCGGTACCAACTCATAGCTTGCATACTTCATGATGAATGAAGCGCGGCCACCGGTAAGTGAACTCAAAGAGGTACTGTAGTTGGACATTTCCTTCAAAGGAACCTTGGCTACCAGTTTCTCATATCCGTTCTCGCTGGACATACCCAGAATCATACCGCGGCGTCCCTGCAAATCACTCATCACATCACCCATCTTGTCAGAAGGTACAAATACTTCTACATCGTAGATCGGTTCGAGCAACTTCGGAGCGGCATTCTTGAAGGCCTGACTGAAGGCGTTGCGACCGGCCAGCATAAATGACAATTCATTGGAATCTACCGGGTGCATCTTTCCGTCGTAAACAATGACACGCACGTCTCGGGCATAAGAACCGGTAAGCGGACCCTGCTCCATACGCTGCATCACGCCCTTCAGGATAGCCGGCATAAAGCGTGCGTCAATGGCACCACCCACTACGGAGTTGATGAATACCAGCTTACCGCCCCACTCCAGCGATACTTCTTCCTTACCTTTTATATTAATGCGATACTCCTGTCCGTCGAACTTGTATACGTCCGGATCAGGCATGCCTTCATAATATGGCTCTACAATGAGGTGCACCTCACCAAACTGACCGGCACCACCGGACTGTTTCTTGTGACGGTAATCGGCACGGGCTGCCTTAGTGATGGTTTCACGATATGGAATACGCGGCTCGTCGAACACGATATTGATCTTGTCAATGTTCTCCATACGCCATTTCAAAGTGCGCAGGTGGAACTCACCCTGACCGTGAAGCAGAATCTGACGCAACTCCTTGCTCTGCTCTACCATCCAGGTCGGATCTTCTTCGTGCATACGCCACAGAGCGTTCATCATCTTCTCGGTCTCAGCCTCGTTCTGGGCACGTACCGCACGGGTGTACTTCGGATTCGGATATTTGATGAAGTTGAAACGGTTCTCGGCATCCTTGGCATTCAAGGTGTTTCCGGTCTTCACATCTTTCAGTTTCACTGTGCAACCGATATCACCAGCAACCAGTTCCTCTACCTTGATACGGTTCGGACCGGCACAGACAAACAGTTGCGACATGCGCTCCTTAGAACCACGGTCAGCATTGGTCAGGTCATCACCCTCGTGCACCTTACCGCTCATTACCTTGAAGTACTGCACCTCACCGATATGCGGCTCTACTGCGGTCTTGAAGAAATAAAGAGAAGTCGGTCCTTCTGAATCGGGCACCACTTCCACACCACGGGTATTGTGCACCTTAGGCATCTCGTTTACAAACGGAACCACGTTGCCCAGGAATTCCATCAAACGACGCACACCCATATCCTTACCGGCGCAAACGCAGAATACCGGGAACATGCTGCGGGCAGCCAGTCCCTTGCGGATACCCTCACGCATCTCGTCTTCGGTCAGACTCTCGCTCTCGAAGAATTTCTCCATCAGGCTTTCGTCGTTCTCGGCAGCAGCCTCAACCAAAGCCTTGTGCATCATCATGGCTTTCTCTTTCTGGTCTTCCGGAATCTCTTCGATGGTCGGTTCGCCGCCATCCGGACCCCAGGAATATTTTTTCATCAGCAACACATCAATCAATGAGTTGAATGAAGGACCTGTCTCAATAGGATACTGCACCGGTACCACCTTGTTGCCGTAAATGGAAATCAGCTGATCGAGAATCATGTCGTAGTCGCACTTCTCGTCGTCCAACTGGTTCACCAGGAAAATCACCGGCTTACCCAGCTTCTCAGTATAGCGGAAGTGATTCTGTGTTCCTACCTCCGGACCATACTGTCCGTTCAACAATAAGATAGCTGTATCTGTAACATTCAGTGCGGTAATGGCGCTTCCGATAAAGTCGTCCGCTCCCGGACAGTCGATGATATTAAGTTTTTTCTGGTTCCATTCTACATGAAATACAGAAGAAAAAACAGAGTATCCATATTCTTGTTCTACTGGGAAATAATCGCTTACTGTATTCTTTGCCGTGATTCTTCCTCTGCGTTTGATCAATCCGCTCTCATAGAGCAACGCTTCTGTCAAAGTGGTTTTACCTGAACCGTCATTTCCTAATAAGGCAATGTTCTTAATCTCATTTGTTTGATATATTCTCATGATGTAATATATTTTTAAGGTTTTATTTTTTAGCGAGGGCAATTTATAAAAAAACATCGAAGACGCCATAAAAAAAAGAACTTATTATTTATGTTATTCAGCATGTTTCATAGTTGCCACAAAATCACTAACTTTGTATCAAACTGATAATACAACTTTTATGGCCGGAATTTATATTCATATCCCTTTCTGCAAACAACGGTGCATTTACTGCGACTTTTATTCCACAACCAGTCAGGAAAAGGAAAACCGCTATATAGAGGCGGTATGCACGGAGCTGGAACTGCGGAAACAGTCGCTGCCCGATCCCGTTCATACTATATATATAGGTGGAGGAACTCCCTCGCTGCTGAACCCGGCGTCTGTAAAGCAACTCAAAGAGTGCATGGACCGGAATTACCGGGTGATGCCCGACCTGGAATTTACCGTAGAGGCCAATCCGGACGATATTTCTCCGGAATGGCTGGAAGCCATGTCGCGCACCGGAGTGAACCGCATCAGTATGGGCGTGCAGACCTTTCACGACGGTCATCTGAAACTGCTGCGCCGAAGACATAATAGCGAGCGGGCTATTCAGGCTGTGCATCTGTGTCAGGAACACGGATTCCGGAATATCAGTATTGATTTGATTTACGGTCTGCCGGAACAGACGCTTGAGGAATGGAAGGCAGATGTGGCACAGGCCATCGCTCTGAACGTGCAGCATCTCTCGGCCTATGCCCTGATTTATGAAGAAAACACGGCCCTGTGGCGCATGCGCGAACAGAACATGGTTCAGGAAGCCGACGAGGAACTGAGCCTGAGCATGTTTGAATATCTGATTACGGAACTGAAAAACAATGGCTTCGAGCACTACGAGATTTCCAACTTCGGCCTACCGGGATTTCATTCCCGCCATAACTCTTCGTATTGGAATGATACTCCTTATCTGGGATGCGGAGCCTCAGCACATTCTTTCATCGGAATGGAAAGAATGTATAACACAGCCAACATAGACCACTATATCAAGGACATCACGCGGTGCCGCAAAGAGAATCTGCCATACAAAGAGGTGTGTCACTGCGAAGTCCTGGACCGTTATGAGCATTATAACGACCGGATTATCACCGGCCTGAGAACGGCGGCCGGTCTTGATCTCGAAAAACTGGAACAGGATTTCGGTACGGAACTGAAGAATTATTGCCTGAAAATGGCCGCTCCGCACCTAAAAGAAAACACCTTGCAAATAACCGAAGAAAACGGTCATCCGCAAGGTGTCCTTAAATTATCGCATCGGGGACTGTTTCTCTCCGACGGTATTATGAGTGATTTGCTTTGGGTGGATTAATCCTCCAAAGCATGTCCTTATTCTTCCTGATAGCTGATTTCATAGAAACAAGGATATACGCGGCTGCTGGCATCCTTCTGTCCCTGTGAATGAGGCACAATCAGACGGACCTTGGCTATCGGCTGCTCGGTACTTACCTGACGTCCGATATTGATATAGGTGAAGGGAACAAGCCATCCTGCCGGTACTGATTTGTCAGAATAGGCCGTATACATGGCTCCCCATCCTGTAGGTCCCGTTACAAAACTTCCGGAAATAGTTCCCGATGTATTGGAAGCTTCGATAATGTCCGGACGCGGATCCCAGAAGAAACTGTTGTTTGTAATCTGCAAACTGTCGGCCATGATATTATATTCCGTAAAGCGGCAATATACTCTTTTGGTCTCTCCCGGTTTGAGTTTCTCACCGGGACCTTTGGAAATAATCTGCATATACACACCGGTACTATTGAACAGCACATATTCGTTCTTCTCCACATTGGTCGTGCTGTCCTGCTGATAGAACTGCGATTCGGAGATCACATTGATCTTGCCGATATGAATCAACGTATCGGTTTCACTCTCCATCACCACGGCATCGCGCCCCAGAAAAGCAGCAATCGCGTTGCGCTCCTTCTCTTTCTGCTCGGCATAAGTCTCTCCGTCATTGCACGCTCCCAATCCGGCCATCAACAGTAATCCGGCACATAAAGCCGCTATCTTATTTCTCATATTGCTATATTCTAAAGGTGTTTATCGTTATTATTTTAATAAATGTGCATATTTTCTGACTGCCTTCTTGGCCAGTTCAATGGCCTCGTCCAGCGTGCACTCCAAAGTTCCGCCGGCTGCGTTCAAATGACCGCCGCCGTTGAAGAACTCAGCTGCCATCTGATTACATGGAAAATCATCAACCGAACGCAAAGAAACTCTGATGTTGTCTTGCTCGGTATTCTCCCGCAAGAAAATGCTCAGTTTGTTTCCCTTTATCTGCAAGGGAATGTTCACAAAACCTTCCGTATCGCCTTTTTTATGAGAGAAACGCTTCTGCTCTTCCCGGTCCAACGAAAGAATTACGGAATGATATTCGTGCAACATCTCCATTTTCACATAGAGCACATATCCCATCAGGCGGAAACGCTCTGCCGAATATTCATAGAACACATTGCGGTAAATCTTATCCTTGTCAATCCCCTTCTCCAGCAGTTTTCCGATAATATAGTATATGTCACTGCGTGAAGAGTTATAAGTGAAAGCTCCGGTGTCGGTCATCATACCAGTATACAGGCATACCGCCTCATCATAACCCAGAAAGTCCTCTCCATAGAGAGCCACAATCACACGGTACAGCAGTTCACAAGTGGAACTCATCTGAGGAAAAGAAATCAGACAGGACGCAAAGTCTTCGGGATTCGGATGATGGTCTATCACAATTTTGGGAGCCGGATTAGCCTGTACGGCCGCCTCCATCATCGACATACGCGACGGTCCGTTGAAATCCAGACAGACAAACAAGTCTGCCGCTTTCAGCACCGGATCGAGCTGTTCTTCGTTCTTTTCATACACCTGCACCTCGTCGGCTCCGGGAAGCCACTTCAAGAAGTCAGGAAATATATTGGGAGTGATAGCGCAGACATCCTTGTTCTGTCGTTTCAACACGCTCAGAAAAGCGGTCAAAGCCCCCATCGCATCGCCATCGGGCGAAACATGACAAGTAAGAACAATCTTCTGTGCCTCATCCAACAGGTGCTTCAAGTCCACCAACTGTTTATCTGAAACCAATGATTCTATCATACTATCAACTCATTATAATTATAAAAAATACAACGCAAAGATAGTACTTTTATCGGCTACTTCCGTATCAGAAAGCAACTTTTAACGCTCCATCCCGACGCATGTCGTGATATTTCCATTTCATTCGGGCGCACAGACGCAGATACTTCTCATGTTCGTATTCGGTCAGCGACCGGTCGAGCACCACCAGTTTGGGAGCCGTCTGCGCCAATACCTGCTCCACACACCCCCGAAAGCCACGGCACAGAAACAGATAATCCAGCCGTCCCACTCCTGCCCAACAGGTATGTTCCGGAATTCCCTGATGCAACATTCCAAGCCGGAAATCGCGCGTCAATAGCAAACCGCCCGTCTGACAGAGATAATCGTCCGAAAATCCTTTCTGCGGCAATACCACAGGAAGCTTATCAGTGAAACGGTCCCAGAAATTTTCCTTGATATAGGCATAATCCTCCCAACGCACCGTGTCGTTGGCCTGCAGCAAATAACTGCGCTGCGGGGAATAGATGATCTGCACCGACGGTGCCCGATAGTTATTATAAAAGACCAGTAAAGGAAAGGTATCTGTCAGACGGTGTGCTGCCACCGTGCGGCAGATCAGCAGACCAGAAAGGGACAGCACGGCCAACAAGGCAGGAAAAAGTTTGTGACGTAACAGCAAAAAAAGAATGACAGCTACCACGAAAAGATAAATGGCCAGCAGTTCGGACCAGGAAATATAGAAGGGACCCAGAGTAGCTCCCGGCCAGGAATTGAACCATCGCAGTGCGTCGTGTTGCCAGCCAATCAGCACAGACACTCCCTGCAAGAGTATTCCGGAGATCCATTCCACCCGAAAGAACAGAAGATAAACCGGCAAAGCATAAAGCAGGAATAAAGACAAAAAAGACAGAACCATAGTGGCCCAGATGCTTGTGGTGGCCACATAATGAAAATAATAGACCACCAAAGGCAAAGTTGCAATCTGAGCAGCCAGAGAAACCGAAATGCCGGACCACAGACTTTGCCACACGATCCCCGGAAAACGGAACAGTCCTTCAATGCGCCTTTGCAGCAGCAGAATACCCAGCATGGCTGAAAAAGACAACTGGAAGCCGACATCGTACAATGTATCCGGATCGGCCAACAGCATGAGCGAGGCTGTCCAGAAAAGAATGTTCAGCGTAAATCCCCGGCGATGCATCATCATGCCGCAAATAGAAAAAGAGTACATCACCGAAGCGCGCACCAAAGAAACCGGCATACCGGCCAGAAGCGTATAGGCCCACACCAGCATGACCGCCAGAAAACAAAAGCCCCATCTCCAGCGCGTATACTTCAAACCATGCGCAAAGACATAATAAAAGAAAAACATCAGAATGCCCAAATGCATTCCCGAAAGGGCCAGGACGTGCGAAGTACCCGTCTGCGCATACAGTTCCTCCGTTTCTTTAGAAAGGAAAGCCTTCTCGCCCATAGCCAGTGCCGCATATACCGCAAAGGCTTCCCCACGCAAACCGTCGGCTCTCATCTGCTCCACCAATTGCTGACGAAGGTCCAGAAAATAAAGTTTTGTGCGCTGCCACAAAGACATCCGGCTGTATAGACGGGTATATGCTTCCGTTTCCCGGGGCAACAGCTGCCATTGTCGGGCAAAGAGCATCGCTTCGCCCACAAAACCTTCCCGTTTCAGATAAGCGGCATAATCAAATTCATAAGGATTCCCCGAAGGACGCAAAGGATGAACCGATGCCCGAAAAGTCAGGGCATCTCCTACCTTCAGTTGTTTGCTGACCGAATCTTTCCACAACGACAGACGGATTTTCTCTTCGGACAGCCATAAAGAATCTTCCGAAAAGCGTTGCAGGACCAATGCTTCGGCACGTACGGTCTTGGCCGTTTCCTGAGGTTGGGAGAGCAGAATCACCTGATAGCCCTGCTCGGTATCGGGCAACTGAAAATCCTTCTGCTCCCGGGAATACAAGCCGACAAGCATACCCAAAGAAGCCCAGAACACGGCAAAAGCCAGATTCCATACCCAAACAAAATGGCCTGTATAGTGCTTGGCTTTTCCAAAGCCCAACACCATACAAGCCAACAATATCATCGAAAACAAAGCAGCATAAGCACCGGTTCCACCTGTTCCCAAGGCAGAACACCCTATCCCGACGAGCAAAGGCAACAAAACCTTCAATCCGGGATAAGCCTGTGCGATGCGCCCATCCCGCTGCAATGCTTATAGATTATTCAAGAATTCAATTTCTTCCAGAGGCTGCTCGGCCTTGAAAACCGCATTTCCGGCAACCAGCACATCCACACCGGCCTCTACCAACTGTTTTCCGGTCTCACGGTTCACGCCACCGTCTACCTCAATCAGTGCCTTTGATCCGGTACGTTCAATCAGCGCACGCAGTTCCTTCACTTTCTCCAGTGTATGCGGAATGAACTTCTGTCCTCCGAATCCCGGATTTACGGACATCAGCATCACCAGATCCAGATCGCCGATAATATCAGTCAGCATACTGACCGGAGTTGCCGGATTCAGCGTCACGCCGGCCTTCATTCCTGCTTCCTTGATCTGCTGTACCACACGATGCAGATGCGGGCATGCTTCGAAATGCACATTCATGGTGTACGCTCCCAGCGCCTTGACCTCCTGAATGAACTTCTCAGGCTGCACGATCATCAGATGCACATCCAATTTCTTTTCACACAACTCGGCTACATATTTCAGCACCGGAAAACCGAAAGAGATATTCGGCACGAATACTCCGTCCATCACATCAATATGCAACCACTCACACTTACTCTGATTAATCATTGCCAGATCGGATTTCAGATCTCCGAAATTAGCCGACAGCAATGAAGGGGAAACGATTGTACTCATAGGTTTTTATTTACAAAGTTAGTGAAAATCCGGAGATTCCATTCTGTTCAGCGCAGGAAAAAGCACAAAAAGAGTTCATTAACTCAATAAAAACTCCAGAAACTCATCCTCTTTCACCTCCACAGCCCTGTAGTTCCGTGCAAACTTCTTCAAAAAAGCAATTGTAGAATCTTTGGGAGCCACCTTTTCATCTTCAGTAAAATAATCCATAGGCATCAAGTTTTTCATTCATTTTCCTGACCTAATAACGTGCTACCCGAATGAATTATTATATGCTCCTGTCGTTTTTTGCTTTCTTTATATTTTCAATGAACAGGTGCAGCGGCAACCGTGCGTTTCCCGGCATGCATCTTCCGCAGATTGATCAGAGCATAGCGCATACGCCCCAAAGCCGTATTGATGCTGATATCCAGAATATCAGCAATCTCCCGAAACGACATTTCCTGATAGAAACGCATGTAGACAATTTCGCGCTGGTTTTGCGGAAGGCGCTCCACCATCTGGCGCACCTCTGCCTGCGTCTGCTCAAAAATCAGAGCAGTCTCCATGTTGTCTTCCTCAAGATTGCCGTTATAAATACGGTTCTGCTCGGTGGGCTCCAGCAGCGAAACACAGTCTTTCTTGTCCTGACGGAACAAGTCCACAATATAATTATGGGCGATTCGCATAATCCACGACGAAAACTTGCCGCTGAACACATAGCGTTTCTGCTGCATCATGACAATAGCCTTGACAAACGTTTCCTGAAAAATGTCGTTTGCCTGCTCTTCGTCGCGTACCAGAAAATAAATATAGGAAAAGAGTTTGCCCTGATATCTCTCCAACAAGACATCAAAGGCTTCGTTATTGCCTTCAATATATGCCCTTACCAACTCATCGTCGGCAGAACCTGAAAATTGTCTCATTACTATGTCATTTAAAATTAAAGTAATGTTCTCTCTATAGGCAATAAGTTTTTAAAGTTTATAATTATTTTGCTTCGAGGGGCAAAATAAATGAATTTATACATAAAATGCAACTTTATGCGAGGATAAAGTTGCATTTTAACATTTTCAGGATTCGGGTATTAAACCACAAAATAATTTTCGTCGATTCGGGCACCTCTCAGGAAGTCGGTCACCGGCATACGTTTCTTTCCGGCAATCTGAATTTCCTGAAGCACCAGGAAGCCACCGTCCACGGCAACCTTCAGATAAGACTTGCCGTCGGTACATACGGCTCCGGTTTTCAATGTATGCGCAGCCGCTTCCTTGGCTGTCTGATAGATTTTCATCACCACCGGCTTTTCTCCTTCGGCGCGCACCAGTTCGGTCCATGCTGCCGGATACGGTGACAATCCGCGCACAAAGTTATAAAGCTGCTCCAGATTCTTGTGCTCCCAGTCGATGCGACAGGTTTCCTTGAATATCTTCGGAGCCGGCTTCAGTTCCGTGCCGGGTGCCATCTCTTCCTGTGGAATCGCTTTCACCGTACCTTCCAGGATACAATCCACGGTATCGGTCACGAGCTGTCCGCCGAGCATCATCAGTTTATCGTGCACATCGCCCACATTATCGGTTTCCAGAATAGGAATGCGCACCTGCTGGATTACGGCGCCGGTATCAATTTCATGTTTCAGGAAGAAAGTGGTGATACCGGTTTCCTTCTCTCCGTTGATGACGGCCCAGTTAATCGGAGCGGCACCGCGATACTGCGGCAACAGAGAAGCATGCAGATTGAAGGTACCCATCGGCGGCATGTTCCACACCACCTCTGGCAGCATACGGAATGCCACGACAATCTGCAAGTCGGCCTGAAGCGAACGCAGCTCTTCAATGAATTCCGGGTCTTTCAAGCTTACCGGCTGAAGGATACGCAACCCCTGCTCCACAGCATACTTCTTTACCGCACTGGGCTGAAGCGTTTCCTGATGGCGTCCCATAGGCTTGTCGGGCATCGTAATGACACCCACCACATTATATCCGCCTTCCACAAGGCGTTTCAGGCTTTCCACCGCAAAGTCCGGTGTGCCCATATATACGATTCTCAAGTCTTTCTTTTCCATAATTACTTGTTCCTATTAATCATCAGACAAGTCGGCCAGCAACTGTCTGTAGTTCGTAAACACCTTTGATTTCCGGATAAATCCGACAAACACGCCATCATCGTCCACCACCGGAAGGGTCCAGGCATTCGTCTTGTCGAAGGTAGCCACCACCACATCCATAGAGTCGTTGATGCTCAACCGGGCAGGATATTCCTTCATCAGTTCGCCCACCGTAAAGCGGTGATACAGTTCCTGCCGGAACATGATGTGACGCACATCGTCCAGATAGATGATGCCGATGAGCACATTACTCTTGTCCACCACCGGGAAGACATCTCTTTTTGAGGAAGAGATAATGCGCACCAGTTCTCCCAGATTCATCTGCGGATTCAGATATTCATCATATTTGTCGATCACGGTGTCCAGACTCATCAGGGTGAGAATGGCACGGTCTTTATGATGGGTGAGCAGCTGTCCTTTCTTGGCCAGTCGCATGGAATAGATACTATGCGGCTCGAATGCAATGATGGTGAGATAAGAACAAACCGACACAATCATCAGCGGCATGAACAACTGATAGCCTCCCGTCAGCTCGGCAATCAGGAAGATACCCGTCAGCGGTGCATGCATCACTCCGCTCATCAGACCGCACATGCCCAGCATGGCAAAGTTCTTCTCGGGCACAGAGACACTCATCAGCGAATTGATATTCCAAACGCGTGAAAAGATGAAGCCGGAAATACATCCCAGGAAAAGGCTTGGCGCAAAGATACCTCCACAACCGCCTCCACCGTTGGTCGCTGTCGAAGCAAACACCTTGAACAGAAGAACCAGTGCCAGATAAAGCAAGAGCAAATCCCCATGACCATAAAACAGAGAATTCTCCATCGCACTGTTCCAGTCCTCAGGGCCGTTACCGTTCATCAGCAGGGCGATCAGTTCATATCCCTCGCCATAAAGCGAAGGAAGCAGATAAATCAGGATGCTCAAGATGGAACCGCCAATCAGCAGTTTCATGTATGGATTGCTGTATTTGCGGAATATATCTTCCAGAGAGTTCATGGTTCTGGTAAAATAAAGCGAAACCAGACCGCAGAAGATACCCAAAAGAATGTATGCCGGAATACGGTCCACCCGGAAGGCGTCCTGCATGTGGAATTCAAAAACCGTACCCGTTCCGGACACGGCAAACGTCAGTCCGGCAGCAGTCACACAGGAAATCAGCAAAGGCAGCAGCGAAGCCATCGTCAGGTCGATCATCAGAACCTCCAGGGTAAACACCAGTCCGGCAATCGGCGCCTTAAAGATTCCCGACACGGCTCCGGCGGCTCCACAGCCCACCAGCAGCATCAGTGTCTTGCTGTTCATGCGGAATATGTTTCCCAGATTCGATCCGATGGCCGAACCGGTAAGCACAATCGGCGCCTCGGCTCCTACCGATCCTCCGAAACCAATGGTGATGGCACTGGCCAACACGCTCGACCAGGTGTTGTGTCCCTTTATCTTACTCTGCTTCTGGGCAATGGCAAAAAGAATTTTGGTCACACCGTGACTGATATCGTCCTTCACCACATAACGCACAAAAAGGCCGGTAAGAAAGATTCCGATTACCGGATACACCAAGTACAGCCAGTTCGAACCTGTCGCATCAAACTGATTGGTCAGGAAAAACTGGATTTTATGAATCAGTTCTTTCAGGATCAGGGCAGCGCAGGCTGTCAGAATACCTACCATAAAGCTGAGCATCAAGATAAAGGTGCGCTCACTGAAATGTTTTCTTCGCCACAGGAGCAAACGCTCGAAGATGGTCAGTTCTGTCTGTTCTGCTTTCATAATGCCCTTCTTCGATTACTTACGTATGATCTGAATTTCTCCACCGACACCCAGCTTGATGATGCTGCTTGAATGGCACTTGCGGGTGTCTTTGCGGCGTGACTCCATGACATAATCCACCGCCCCGAGGATTTCTTCGGAAATCTCGGCAAAGCAGGCTGCCGAAGGCTCACCGCTGACATTGGCCGATGTGGATACGATCGGCTTCTGGAAACGGTAGCACAGGCGGTTGCTCACCTCTTCGCGGGTTACCCGGATGCCCACACTGCCGTCCTCGGCCAGCAGATTCGGTGCCAGATTCTTGGCTCCGTCGAAAATGATGGTCAGCGGAGTGTCTGTCAGCTCCATGAGATCCCAGGCCACGGCAGGCACTTCGCGCACATAACGCTGCACGCGGTCGGGCGAGTCTACCAGGCAGATCAGTGCCTTGCTGTCGGCACGTTTCTTGATTTCGAACACCCGGCGCACCGCCTCTTCGTTTGTGGCATCGCAACCGATGCCCCATATCGTGTCGGTGGGATAAAGGATCACCCCACCCTGCCGCATCACTTCCACGGCTTTCTTTACATCTTCATCTAGTGTCATGCCACTTGTTGTTTTTTAGAATTCACTGGTAAAATGGAATTTGATGTGCTCAAAATCGGCCTGAGCCATCTGGAGCACATAACCGCTGTCGGCCAGGAACACATCGCGTCCCTCGCGGTCTTTGGCCATATACTGGTATTTTCTTTTCTTGAAAGCCTCCAGCTGCTGCGGGTCGTCGCTCTCAATCCAGCAGGCTTTATACAGGCTCACCGGCTCCCAGCGGCACTTGGCATTGTATTCGTTCTCCAGACGATACTGGATCACTTCGAACTGCAACTGTCCCACCGTACCGATAATCTTGCGGCCGTTGAACTGGTTCACAAAGAGCTGGGCCACACCCTCGTCCATCAACTGCTCAATACCCTTGTTCAGCTGCTTGGTCTTCATCGGATCGGCGTTCTCAATGTATTTGAACATTTCCGGAGAGAAGCTGGGCAGTCCTCTGAAGTGCATCACCTCGCCTTCGGTCAGTGTATCACCGATTTTGAAGGTACCGTTGTCCGGAAGACCGATGATGTCGCCCGGATAGGCTTCTTCAATCGTGCTCTTCTTCTGCGCCATGAATTGTGTGGGCGACGAGAAGCGCAGGGTCTTTCCCTGGCGCACATGCAGATAAGGAGCATTGCGGACGAACTTACCGGAGCACACCTTACAGAAAGCGATACAAGAACGGTGGTTCGGGTCGATATTGGCGGTAATCTTGAAGATAAAGCCGCTGAACTTCGGCTCCTCGGGCATCACCATGCGCTCCTCGGCCTTGGTCGGACGGGGGCTTGGCGCAATCTGCACGAAGCAGTCCAGCAACTCCTTCACACCGAAGTTGTTCAGTGCCGAACCGAAGAACACCGGCGCGGTCTTTCCGTCCAGATATTCCTGCACGTCGAACTCGGGATATACTCCGTCTATCAGCTCCAGATCCATACGCAGCTTCTCGGCATCGGCCGTACCCACGTGTTCCTCCAGCTGACTGCTGTTGATGTCTACCTCCACTTTCTCGGTTACCTTCTGCTTGTCGGGAGTGAACAGGTTCAGATTCTGCTCATAGATATTATAGACACCCTTGAAACGCTGTCCCTGATTGATGGGCCAGCTCAGCGGGCGTACCTGAATTTTCAACTCAGCTTCCAGTTCATCGAGCAAATCAAACGGGTCCTTACCCTCGCGGTCCATCTTGTTGACGAAGATGATCACCGGGGTGTTGCGCATGCGGCACACCTCCATGAGCTTGCGGGTCTGTGTCTCCACACCCTTGGCACCGTCCACCACGATGATTACGCTGTCTACAGCCGTAAGCGTACGATAGGTGTCTTCGGCAAAGTCCTGGTGACCCGGAGTATCCAGAATGTTGATCTTATAGTCATTATAATCAAACTCCATCACCGAAGTGGTCACCGAAATACCACGTTGCTTTTCGATGTCCATCCAGTCGGAAGTGGCAGTTTTCTTGATTTTATTGGACTTAACGGCACCGGCCACCTGAATCTGTCCTCCGAAGAGCAGCAGTTTTTCGGTAAGCGATGTCTTTCCGGCATCCGGATGCGCAATGATTGCAAAAGTTCTTCTTCTTTCTATTTCGTTCATCATGATTTATGGAAGTTGCTTTTTATTTATCTAATATCTGGATACACTCGGCCAGTGCGTCTTCCCAATATGGGATTTCCACCCCGTAGGTTTCCTTGATTTTCGTCTTGTCGAGAATGGAGTAATGCGGGCGTTCTGCCGGAGTGGGATACTCCTCGGTGTGCAGCGGCTTCACGCGGCAACCGGTCACTCCGCCCAAACGATGGATGGCCTTGGTAAAGTCATACCAGGAGGCTGCTCCCTCGTTGCTGTAGTGGTATACTCCCGGCACCAGTCCCTTGGACAGAATCACCAGTATGGTGCGGGCCAGATCGCGTGCATAGGTCGGCGTGCCCACCTGATCGGCCACCACTCCCAGTTCGGGTTTCTCCTGTCCCAGGCGCAGCATGGTCTTCACAAAGTTCTTGCCGTAGGAAGAATACAGCCACGCGGTGCGGATAATCACCGATTCCGGACAGGCCTCGGCCACGGCGCGCTCTCCCCCCAGTTTGGTCTTTCCATAGACCGATACGGGGCAGACGGCATCCTCTTCACGGTAAGGGATATGTGCCGTTCCGTCGAACACATAATCCGTAGAGATCTGAATCATGCTTCCTCCTCGTCCGGCCACGGCACGTGCCAGAATAGCCGGTGCCTCTTCGTTCAATACACGGCAGAAATCGGCCTTGCTCTCGGCCAGATCCACAGCGGTGAAGGCGGCACAGTTCACAATGCAGTCAATCTCATGTTCGTTTACATAGCGGTTTACGGCCTCTTTGTCCGTAATATCGAGCTGTTCGATATCGGTAAAGAAAAAAGTCATTCCGCCGTTATCCTGCTGCGTCAGCTCACGCAGTTCGCTGCCCAACTGACCGTTGCAGCCTGTAACCAGAATATTTTTCATTGGAATAATCAGTCAAATTTTAAGTTACCTTGTTTGTCTTGCATATAATAGTCAGAAAGCATGCCCAGCAGTTTGCTGATGTCGGCCACCGCTTTCTGGGTATCGGCACTGACGGCCTTTTTCTGCATCTTCAGCAGCATCACCCCATACAGAATCTCAAAGCAGGATTCCAGTTCCGGCAGGTCGCGGTTGTTGTTGCGCGCACGGATTTCCACGATATAGGGCAGTGCCTTGTAATAGGCTGCCGAATAGAACGGAAACTTGGGTGAATTGAGCAACTGCAGATGCAGGTCGGTGAGCAGGATGATCATGTTCTTGTTAATCTGCAAGTGCCCTTTCTCCTGCACTTGCTCGGAACGCATCATTTCAATCAGGTTGGTGTACCATTCCACCATCTCTTTTTCCTGTTCGGGAGAGGGATTGAACCGGCTGATGTAGTTTGTTTTCAGCTCTTCGATATCCAGATGATTGGCGCGGATCAAATCCTCCACCTGCCACATATAGAGCAGATATTCTGCCACATTCTTTTCTTTCAGTTGTCTAGCTATATACATTTAATATAATGATAATCCGGTTAAAGTGATGAACAAGCCCAATACGGCTGCTATGATGACTATGGTTCCAATCACCTTGTTCAGCATCCAGATGCCCTTCACCTCAAAACGCGATTTGAGCTTGGCAATGCCGTATGACAGCGCAAACCACCAGACCAGAGCCCCGATGAATATCGACACATAGCCTAAAGACTGCTGGAGCAGATGGTCGGGCACGACAAAGGCAAAGCGGGCAAACAAAGCCACGAAAAGGAAGATGATCAACGGATTGGAGAAGGTTACCAAAAATCCGGTAACCATGTTGTGAATCAGGGTTCCCTTTCGGTTTGACGGCGGGCGCATGGAATTCACGGGATTGGTGCGGAATGTGTATAAGCCAAAGAAAAAAAGCATCACGCTTCCGGCCAACTGCAAATAAAACATGGTGGTCTTGTCCTCGATAAACTCAACCACAAAACTCATACCGAAACCGGTGACCAGAGCATATATAATATCGCTGAATGCGGCTCCTACTCCCGTCACAAACCCATACCAGCGTCCCTTGTTCAGGACACGCTGAATACACAACACGCCAACAGGCCCCATCGGCGCCGACGAAACGATGCCGATTATCAGACCTTTCAATATCAAATCTAATGTACTGACTTGTTCAAACCACATAATAGTGCAAAATTCGCATTTTTTTGCGAAAATAGGAAAAAAGAGGCGATCTTTTTCTATAAACGAGACATAATGAATCAAAAAAAATGATTTTTAAATACTATTTTAAAGCATTCTTTCTATCTTTGCTACAAAGCAAACAAATATAACATTTCTATCTATGGAACAAGAACAGAAACCTTATGTAATCGGTCTGGACCTGGGAGGCACCAACTCTGTATTCGGCATTGTAGACCGACGCGGAACCATCGTAGCCACTACCTCTGTCAAGACTCAAGAACAGAATGATGTGGAAGTTTATGTAGACAACTGCTGCACAGCCCTGAAGAAAATTATTGAAGAAGTGGGCGGAATCGAAAAGATTCAGGCTATGGGTATCGGCGCTCCGGATGCCAACTACTATACCGGAATCATTGATAACCCGGCCAACCTGCCTTGGAAAGGCGAAATTCCATTGGCCAAGATGTTCAGCGACCGACTGGGAATCCCTGTGGCACTGACCAACGACGCCAACGCAGCCGCCATCGGCGAAATGGCTTACGGTGCGGCCAAAGGTATGAAAAACTTCATCATGATTACTCTGGGAACCGGAGTGGGTAGCGGTATCGTTGTCAACGGACAGGTGGTTTACGGCTCTGACGGATTTGCCGGAGAGTTGGGTCACGTGATTGTGGACAAATCAAGCGAAGCACGCAGCTGCGGATGCGGACGCAAGGGATGTCTGGAAACTTACTGCTCGGCTACCGGAGTGGCCAGAACTGCCAAGATGATTGTTTCCTCAAGCGAGCGCCCTACCCTGCTGCGCAACATCCCGCTGGATGAAATCACCTCAAAGGATGTGGCCATAGCTGCCGGACAGGGTGATGAAGTGGCTAAGGAAATCTTTGAATATACCGGTAAGATTCTGGGTGAAGCCTGCGCCGATTTTGCAGCTTTCAGCAGTCCGGAAGCTTTCATCTTCTTTGGCGGACTGACCAAAGCCGGTGACTTGCTGATGGATCCGATCAAGAAAGCATACGACGAGAACGTACTGTTCTTGTATAAGAACAAAGCACAGATGATTGTTTCTGAACTGGATGATGCCGGCGCTGCCGTATTGGGCGCCAGTGCATTGGGCTGGGAACTGTAATCTGACATTTTAATACAAAAGCGCAACACCTCCGGGTTTCTGATGCCGCATCAACCGGAAGTGTTGCGCTTTTCTGTATCCCCACCTCTGCTTGCGCGCGAGCACCTCTAAAAAAGATGCCGAAGATTTTTGAAAATCATTTTGATGATTTGAACATTTCATCAGCATGAAATTAAACAGCGAAAAGCAAGTGCCGAAAAACAAAAAAGCGCCGCACCGGAAAAAGCTCCGGCACGGCACCCCACAAAACCAAGTTGATATAAAATACCCCAAAGGGATAGATTACAGATTGAAATTGATACCCATAGAAATACTCATGTTCGCATTGTTTACCGGCAGGAACTGCGGGGTAATCTTGACGAACTGATGGTCTGAACCGATAAAGAAGTTGAACTTGTTCGGATGGAAATTGATCAGCCAACCGAATGAGGAACCGTATGAAGAGATTCCGTAGTTCACCGAAGCATCGAACCAGCTCGTTGGAGCCACATTGGCCGAGAAGCGACCTTCAGACCATGAGTACTTGCCCTGAATGCGGGTTGAAGACAGGAAACCGAACTTCAGACCTTCATAATAAGGGAAGGTATACAAGGCACCGAGATTCAGGGTTGCTCCCAAAGCGGTCGTTCTGCTGGAAACTTCTCCCTCGCGCTGGAAACTGAAATAATCTTCCAGACCTTCGGTCAGATTGTCAATCTGGTTTTCCAGACTGTTTGGCTTTTCATTTCCCATATCATCCTCCGAGTTATAAGGAACGTCCTTGAATCCGTCAAACACCCAAGGCTCCATGCTCATCACTCCATGTGTGTTGCTGTTCCAGGAAATAAAGCCCAGGTCAAGCAAAGAAGCAGACAGCTGCAAATCCTCACGCAGCTGATAAGTGGCACCCAGGTCAATGGCCATACCGAAACCGCCCAGTCCAGGAGACTCCAGTTCAATGTCGGAGTAGTTGATATTCTGTGCCTTATCGGCCTCATAGTCGCCCGGTTTCTTGCTCTCTCCGTTCGTAGGCACCTTCAGTCCCTTCATGGCCAGATCCAGACTTCCGCTTCCCTGCACCTTCCACTGCTCGTCGGTCATCTCCACATCCATTCGGTCGATCATGGCGCTGGCATTCAAGCCGCCCAAAAGGAATTTCAGTTTACCACCCACACGCCACTGTTCGTTGATGTCGCGGGAGTGACCCAAAGCCAACTCCACGTAGGCTTTTGAAGAAACACCGATATTTTCCATGTGATAAACGGTATTGTCTCCCTTACCGCCCACCTTCATGAACTCAAACAGTTCGTAAGGCAGAGTGGCCGATACATTGGTACGCAGATTGATGCCAATGGTGTTATAACCACCGAATTTGGAGAATCCCATAGAGAAAATACTCCAGTTATAATCAATGGCCAAACGGTTGTTCTGATTGATGCCTCCCAAAAAGTCCGAAGCAGTAACCGATTCGTTCAGGAAAGTAGTCAGACCGCCATCCGGAGTTTTATACAGGAAGTTGGAAACACCCATATTACCCGACATGCCGACATTGATATTTCCTAAGAACGGAAAACTGACAAAGCCTTTCCGGTCCGGACCGAATGCCGGATTCATCACATGACGATACTCATATCCCTCGAGAAAATAACCGGAACGCAGAGCCTGCTGTGCAAAAGTGGCCGCAGGAGCCATCAAAAGGGCACCAGCCAGGAAACCAAATATTTTATTTCTTTTCATTTGTCCAAATCTTTAAAGTTCAAAAAACACCCATTAATTCAAATCCATAGTAACGCCTCCCTTGATTCTCAACTTCAGGTCATCAAGCTTCAAAGTCTGGCTGGCATTAAGAGTCTGTGATTCCCAAGTATCAGACTGGCTCTGATCCTCTCCACGGAAAGCCTTGCCGTCGAGACGAAGAATCAGTCCGTCCAGATTCTTGATGCGTGTTCCATCTTTTTTCTTCAATGTAAATGTCAGAACTTTTGTATTTGGTTCGGTTTTTGTTCCGGCAGCGATAAATCCGTCGGTCTCCACAAGTACATCGTCCATCACATGGCCCTGGGCATCAATAGCCATAGCCGAAAGATCCAGGTTCAACGGAATGCGGTTGATGGCACTCAAGGATACCTCCAGTTCCTTCATCTCATACTTTTCAATGTCTTCGCTCCAACCGTCCAGTGTATCCTTGTAGACAATGCTGAATTCTTTTCCGAATTCCAGCGGAGCATTCAGGTCATAATCCGTATGAACCTCTTTGTTCACACCAAGCTCCACGGTATAGAACTGCTGAAGAACTTTAGCCTCAACATTTTCCACTTTTATCAAGTCCGGAATGGTGCGTATCAGGTCCGGCAGATTTTCCACCTGCACCCAGGTATAACCGTTAGGAACATTCTCGTTAAGCGGTGAAATGCAAAGCAGGTTCTCGGTAGAAGCCTTCAGACGAATGGTCTTGCTGTTCACAGTGTTTATATCAGTACCGAGAACCACGGTCTGCAGTTTATTGCCTTCTTTATAGGAATGCAGTTCAGCCTGCAAGTTCACATCCACTTCCGACTGGTTGTTCACACGCAACAGCACCTGCGGATTGGTCAGATCGGCATTCACGTCGTTGTCCGTCAGGAAGTCAGGCAAATCCTCAATAGTCACTTCGGATACGGTAAAATCAATATCCGGATTCACCTTGGCGCGCACGCGTCCCATAGCCATTTCGTTGGAAACCACATGGCTCACCAAACGGAAATTGACTTCAGAAGAGCCTGCCGGGAAATCCTGAGCCTTCACAGCCACGTCACCGTCTACCGGAATCTCCACATTGAAAAGCACCTTGGCCTTTGTGTTTGCCGTAGCCGCAAGGAATCCTTCGCCTGCCGGTACGGTCACATTGCCGGTAGACTTGAAATATATTCTGTTGATATTCACCTTCCAGTCTGCACCGGAAGAAGACAAACGATAATCATTTTTCAGAGTCATAACGGTCTGTCCGTTTACCTGACTCAAGGCAAACCACTGACTGGTGAAAGCGTCTGTCAAAGCTACCTGCAAATAAGACGGAAAAGTAAATCTCAGACCTTTCTTCAGAATCACGCCTTTAGTATTGCCTTCTGTCTCCAGTCTCAGCACCACATCGTTATGCTGAATATCGTCGGCATATTCCAAATCAATCACATCTTCGGGAATGTCATTGTTCTTCAACTGCCACTCCGGATTCAAATCCTCGATAGCCATAGTCGAAGTTTCTCCCTGAACCAGCATATCCGAGGTAAAGGTCAGCATTTTTGAAGACTTGGTAGCCTCCGAACGGTCTACAGTCACATCGTTTACCTTTACACTTGAGCTGGTCGGATCTCCGTTCACACAAAGAACAAAGTCACCGTTGTCCAAAGTATCCAGGTCAGAGGTTTCATAATCCACATCGAACAAGTCGTCCAACGTGATTTCTTCCGATGAATTTCCCGGAGTAGTCAAGTCACCTCCTACGGTAATCGTCAAATCTATGTCTTTTGTAAGGTCATAGGAATTGTCAACACAGGCTGTTGTCAGTCCTAAAGCAGAAAGCAGTAAACAATTAAGTGCCCTTCTCGTCATTCTCTGTTTCATAAATCTATAATAAAAAGCTATTTTAACACGCCATGTTATCCGAATACTAATCTGTCATTACACGGAGAATTCTCATTTTCAGCTGAACTACAAAAAAATATTTCCCATAAACCCGCATACCAAATGCGAATCCTCCTTCGTTAAAAGCAAGACAAAGATATAGTAAAAAATCCAAACAACAAAAAAGATTATAAAAAAAACATCAAATACTTTGTATTTCTTTTAATAAAAAGGTAAACAATAATTATTTTCCTTTTCGACATTACTTTTTTGTGTATTTTTACTAACTTTGCAAACAAAGCTTTTAATAAACATTCGATTTATGCCTATTGTATTTTTTAGAACTCCCAGCAAGAGCGTAATTGCAACAGAATGTGATCATTCGCTCAATCCTGAAGAAATTGAAAAATTGTGTTGGCTTTATGGTGAGGCCAAAGTGGAAGAAGAAAGCAGTCTGACCGGTTGCTTCGTGGGCCCGCGCCGTGAAATGATTACTCCATGGAGTACGAATGCCGTTGAGATTACTCAAAACATGAGCCTCAGCGGTATTTCTCGTATAGAGGAATACTTCCCGGTAGCCGACGAGAATGCCGACTATGACCCCATGCTCCAGCGCATGTACAAAGGCCTGAATCAGGAAATCTTCAAGATTGACCTGAAACCCGCTCCAATCATGTATATCGAAAATCTGGAGGAATACAACGAGCAGGAAGGACTGGCCCTGTCTCCAGAAGAGATTGAATATCTGCATGATGTGGAGAAACAACTGAACCGTAAACTGACCGACTCTGAAGTTTTCGGATTCGCACAGATCAACTCTGAGCACTGCCGCCACAAGATCTTCGGCGGTACCTTCATCATCGACGGACAGGAAATGGAATCTTCTTTGTTCCAGATGATCAAGAAAACCACTCAGGAAAACCCGCATAAAATCATTTCTGCCTATAAAGATAATGTGGCTTTCGCACAGGGTCCTGTTGTAGAACAGTTCGCCCCGAAAGATCACGCTACTTCAGACTACTTCGTAATCAAGGATATCGAGTCTGTCATCTCTATCAAGGCAGAAACTCATAACTTCCCGACTACCGTAGAGCCGTTTAACGGTGCTTCAACCGGTACCGGTGGCGAAATCCGCGACCGTATGGGTGGTGGTGTCGGCAGCTGGCCAATCGCCGGAACTGCGGTTTACATGACTTCTTATCCGCGTACTGACGAAGGACGTGATTGGGAAAACATTCTTCCGGCACGCAAATGGCTGTATCAGACTCCGGAACAGATCCTGATCAAAGCTTCTAACGGAGCCTCTGATTTTGGTAATAAATTCGGACAACCTCTGATTTCCGGTTCTGTATTGACCTTCGAACATCAGGAGAATAACGAGCGCTACGGTTACGACAAGGTAATCATGCTTGCCGGTGGTGTGGGTTACGGAACCAAGCGTGACTGCCTGAAAGGTACTCCGCAGAAAGGTAACAAGGTGGTGGTTGTCGGTGGTGACAACTATCGTATCGGACTGGGCGGTGGTTCGGTTTCATCCGTAGATACCGGACGCTACTCTTCGGGCATCGAGTTGAACGCCGTGCAGCGTGCCAACCCGGAAATGCAAAAACGTGCCAACAACCTGGTGCGCGCTTTGTGCGAGGAAGATGTGAATCCAGTGGTATCAATCCACGACCACGGTTCAGCCGGACACGTAAACTGTCTGTCGGAATTGGTAGAGGATTGCGGTGGATTGATTGACATGAGCAAGCTTCCTATCGGTGACAAGACGCTGTCTGCAAAGGAAATCATCGCCAACGAGTCTCAGGAGCGTATGGGTCTGCTCATCCAGGAAGAGCATCTGGAGCATGTACGCAAGATTGCCGAGCGCGAGCGTGCCCCGATGTATGTAGTTGGTGAAACAACCGGCGACGCACACTTTGCTTTCCAGCAGGCCGACGGCGTACGTTCTTTCGATCTGGAAGTTTCTCAGATGTTCGGACACAGCCCGAAAACTTATATGAAGGACAACACCGTAGAGCGTACTTACGAAAATGTAACGTACGATGCAGCTCACTTGAATGAATATGTAACCCGCGTGCTGCAGATGGAAGCAGTGGCATGTAAAGACTGGTTGACCAATAAGGTAGACCGTTCGGTTACCGGTAAGGTTGCCCGTCAGCAGTGCCAGGGAGAAATCCAGTTGCCGTTGAGCGACTGCGGTGTCGTTGCACTGGATTACCGTGGAAAGGCTGGTATCGCTACTGCTATCGGTCACGCTCCACAGGCTGGTCTGGCTGATCCTGCTGCCGGTTCTGTACTGTCTGTAGCTGAATCTTTGACCAATATCGTATGGGCTCCGCTGGCCGATGGTCTGGACAGCGTATCTCTCTCAGCAAACTGGATGTGGCCATGTCGCTCTCAGGAAGGTGAGGATGCCCGTTTATATAAAGGTGTAAAAGCACTGTCTGACTTCTGCTGCGCACTGGAAATCAATGTTCCTACCGGTAAGGACTCTCTGTCAATGACTCAGAAGTATCCTGACGGCGAGAAGGTCATTTCTCCGGGAACTGTAATCGTGAGCGCCGGTGGCGAAGTAAGCGACATCAAGAAGGTGGTTTCTCCGGTAATGGTTAACAAGGAAAAGAGCACATTCTACCACATCGACTTCAGCTTCGACGAGTTGCGTCTGGGCGGTTCTGCCTTCGCACAGTCTCTGAACAAGGTGGGTTCAGATGTTCCTACCTGTCAGAATCCGGAATACTTCCGCGACGCATTCAACGCCGTACAGACTTTGATCAACAAGGGATTGGTATTGGCCGGTCACGACATCTCTGCCGGTGGTCTGATCACTACCTTGCTCGAAATGTGTTTCGCCAATACAGAAGGCGGTATGGAAATCAGCCTCGACGGCATCAAGAACGATGATATCGTGAAGATCCTCATGGCCGAGAATCCGGGTGTTGTTGTACAGATTGACAACAAGCACAAGTCTGAGTTCAAGAAGATTCTGGAAGATGCCGGCGTAGGTTACGTGAAGTTGGGTACTCCAACCGACGAGCGCCTCATCCAGGTTTACAAGGACGGTGCAGAATATCAGTTCGGAATCGACTATCTGCGCGATATCTGGTTCAGCACTTCATATTTGCTCGACCGCAAGCAGAGCATGAACGGTTGCGCCAAGGCCCGCTTCGAGAACTATAAGAAACAGCCGCTGGAAATGGTCTTCAATAAAGACTTCACCGGCAAACTGTCACAGTTCGGTCTGAATCCGGATCGCCGCACTCTTTCCGGCATCAAGGCTGCCATCATCCGTGAGAAGGGTACCAACGGTGAGCGCGAAATGGCTTACTCATTGTACCTGGCCGGTTTCGATGTGAAAGACGTGATGATGACCGACCTGATCTCAGGAAGAGAAACTCTGGAAGATATCAACATGATTGTATTCTGCGGCGGATTCTCTAACTCCGATGTATTGGGTTCTGCCAAGGGTTGGGCCGGTGCCTTCCTGTATAACCCGAAAGCCAAGGCAGCTCTCGACAACTTCTATGCACGCGAAGACACTCTTTCATTGGGTATCTGCAACGGTTGTCAGCTGATGGTGGAATTGAACCTGATCAATCCAGAGTTCAAGAAGAAAGCACACATGCTGCATAATGACTCACACAAGTTCGAGTCTTCTTACGTTGGTCTGACGATCCCAACCAACCGAAGCGTTATGTTCGGTTCACTCAGCGGCAACAAGCTGGGCATCTGGGTAGCTCACGGAGAAGGAAAGTTCTCTCTGCCTTACGAAGAGGATAAGTATAACGTAATTGCCAAGTACAGCTACGACGAGTATCCAGGCAATCCGAATGGATCTGATTACAGTGTAGCCGGTATCTGCAGCGCCGACGGACGTCATCTGGCCATGATGCCTCACTTGGAGCGCGCCATCTTCCCATGGCAGAATGCTTACTATCCGGCAGACCGTCGTAACGACGAAATCACTCCGTGGATGGAGGCCTTCGTCAACGCACGTAAGTGGATTGAAAAGAACAAAAAATAAGCTCTCAGCGATTCTATCAGAAAAGTGCGCCATCTTTGAAAGAATGGCGCACTTTTTGTATCTTTGCAACACAAAATAAAAATGAAAATGAATATCTATTGGGAAAGCTTCAAGACTTTTACGCGCATCGGAATGTTTACCATCGGCGGCGGATATGCCATGCTCCCGCTGATAGAAGCAGATGTCGTAGACAAGAAGCAGTGGATCGGTAAAGAAGAGTTTGTCGACCTGGTGGCCATTGCACAAAGCTGTCCGGGCATTCTGGCAGTCAACATCAGTATTTTCCTGGGCTATAAACTGAAAGGAGTACCGGGAAGTATCGTATGCACCCTGGGAACCATACTTCCCTCTTTTCTCATCATTCTGCTGATTGCTCTTTTCTTCCAGACTTTCCGGGAAAACAAAACCGTGCAGAGCATCTTTCTGGGTATCCGACCGGCAGTCGTGGCGCTGATAGCCGCTCCGACCTTTAAAATGGCCAAGAGTGCCAAAATCGGATGGACCAATATCTGGATACCGGTAATCAGTGCCTTGCTGATCTGGCAGATGGAAGTTTCTCCGGTCTACATCATCATCCTGGCCGGTCTATTCGGTTTCTTATATGGAAAATTTGTAGAACAGAATGAAAAATAACTTATGATCATACTTCTTTTAAAACTGTTTTATACCTTCTTCAAAATAGGTTTGTTCGGATTTGGCGGAGGGTATGCCATGATCTCCATGATTCAGGGCGAAGTGGTCACACGATATAATTGGCTCACCATGGGACAGTTTACCGATATCGTCGCCATCAGCCAGATGACCCCCGGCCCTATCGGCATCAACTCGGCTACATACGTGGGCTACACCAGTCTGGTCAATGCCGGATACAGTCATGCCATGGGAGTTGTGGGAAGCGCAACAGCCACCTTTGCCGTGGTGCTGCCTTCGTTCATCCTCATGCTGCTCATCAGCAAGTTCCTGCTGAAATTCAAGAACCACCCCATTGTGGAAAATATCTTTCTCGGCTTGCGCCCGGCTGTAATCGGCCTGATAGCCGCAGCAGCCTTGCTGTTGCTGAACCGTGAGAATTTCGGAACCTCAGACACTCCGTGGCAATTCTACATCAGTATCTTTATCTTTGTCACCACATTTATCGGCACATACGTTTACAAGATCAATCCTATCCTGCTGATTTGCAGTGCCGGAGTGGCAGGTTTTCTGCTTTTTTAAAGAAAAAGTCTCCTGCGTTTCGGATTTTTCAGACAAAAGAAGTTCAAGAAATATTCAAAAACTCCGTTCCATTATTTCGGACCGGAGTTTTTTTATTGTATATTTGTTCATCATTCACTATTATTTGTTACATCTGATGAAATCAAGACTCTTACTTTCTGCTTTCCTGTTGGGAACGGTCACGCTCTCAGCGCAAGCATTCAATTCAGAAAACCCTCGTCATGAAAAAGTCATGGCTCAAAATCTGGAGCAGCACACAGACACTCACTCCATCTGCCTGTTCCATACTCCCGATGCAAAAGGTATTCCTTATCGTATACCGGCAATCTTGTCTACTCCCAAAGGGCGTCTCATCGCCATGTCGGACTATCGTTACTGCGGCGCAGACATCGGTTTCGGACAGATTGATATTGTCGGTAAATATAGCGATGACAACGGAAAAACCTGGTCAGAACAGTTTGATATCGTCAAAGGAAATGGTATTAAAAACGATCCGGCCTGCGGATATGGAGACGCCGCCACACTAGCCGACAGCAAAAGCGGCGATATCCTGCTGATGTGTTGCACCGGAAACGTGACTTACTGGAACTCGACCCGCGAAAATCCGCTGCGCGCAGCACGCCTGTATAGTAAGGATGAAGGAAAAACCTGGTCGGCCCCCGAAGACATCACCGAGGATATTTACAGTCTTTTTGACCAACGCGAGCAAGGCCCGATCAAAAAACTCTTTATCGGTTCGGGCAAGATTTGCCAGTCCAAACAGATAAAAAAAGGGAAATACAAACGTATCTATGCCGCCTTGTGCACCGACGGAGGAAACTACGTGATCTATAGCGACAACTTCGGAAAGGAATGGAAAGTGCTTGGCGACGTAAACCAGTCACCGGCTCCTAAGGGGGACGAACCGAAATGCGAGGAGTTGCCTAACGGCGATGTTCTGCTGAGCAGCCGTAAGGGATACGGACGTTTCTACAACATCTACTCTTACAAGAACAAGAAGAAAGCCACCGGAAGCTGGGGCGAGGTGGTTGCCTCACACGACTGTCCGGGAGGAATCAAAACCGGAGCCAACGCCACCAACGGTGAAGTGGGTATCTTCAAGGCCAGACGCAACAGTGACGGCAAAGAAGTGGACCTGATCATCCAGTCACTCCCAGCAGCAGAAAACCGTGCTGAAGTGACTATCTACTACAAGGCTCTGGAGAGCGAAGCAGATTATGCCACTCCAAAAGCTTTGGCATCTAACTGGGAGGGTTCCTATCTGGTTACTCATGCCGGTTCAGCCTACTCTACTTTCTGCATCCAGAAAGACAAGAAAATAGGATTCTTCTATGAAGAGGAACCGGGATATTATAACATGATCTATAAAACTCTGAGCGTGGAAGATATTACTTCTGGCAAGTATTCGATGAAGTAAATCCGCTCAAAAAGAATACGGGAATCTGTGAAAAACAAAGGAAACACTTCAGGACCATCGGTTGCTGCCGACCAGATGCAAAGGTAAACTGTTCCGTTTACAGTTACCAGACAGAAACAAAGAAAGCGTCTGTCCTCGGCAATAGAACCGCAAGAAAGAGTTCTGGAAAAACATTTCCCAATCCAACAGTTCCCCGCAATGAAAAAGGAAACCGCCTTGCCAATCCTGTGAAGGGATTTTGGCAAGGCGGTTTCCTTTTCTATAACTGATTAAATATTGGCAATACTCATGATATCGGCAAATACTCCGGCAGCCGTAACACTCGCTCCGGCTCCATAGCCCTGAATAATCATCGGGTACTCATTGTAGCGCTCCGTGGTCAGCAATACCACATTATTTGAACCCTCCAGAGAGTAGAACGGATGACTGCGGTCTACAGCACAAAGCGAAACAGAGCCCTTTCCGTTCTCATACTTCGCCACAAAGCGCCAGCGCTTGTTTTCGGTCTCCAGCTGCTGACGTTTTTCCTCGAACTCAGCATCCAGCGACGGCAGTTTTGCCCAAAACTCCTCAACAGAACCTTGGAACAGTTCGTCCGGAATGAAGAGATGAGCCTCTACATCCTCCTGCTCAATCTGATAGCCCGATTCACGGGTCAGGATAACCAGCTTGCGGATAACATCCTTTCCGCTCAAGTCAATTCGTGGATCCGGTTCGCTGTAACCTTCCTCCTTGGCCATCTGTACGGTCTTACTGAAAGGAATCTCACGCGAAATCTTATTGAAGATGAAATTCAACGTACCGCTCAATACGGCTTCTATGCGAAGAATCTTATCACCACTGTTGCGCAAGTCGTTCAGCGTACGGATAATCGGCAGACCGGCTCCCACGTTGGTTTCAAACAGATACTTCACTCCGCGCTGGAAGGCCGTATGTTTCAGACGGGAATAGCTGGCATAATCGGAAGAAGCAGCCACTTTATTGGCAGCCACCACCGAAATGTTGTGCTCCAGCAAATCCTGATACAAAGAAGCGACCTCGGCGCTTGCGGTGCAGTCCACGAACACGGAGTTAAAGATATTCATATTGATAATTTCATCACGCAGGTGCTGCAAGGTGCTGGGGGCAGAAGCGCGCAAACGCTCCTTGTAGTCGGTAAGCGAAAGTCCTTTGCGGTCGAACAGCGCATTACGGCTGCTGGCGATACCCACCACATTGAGCTTGAGTCCCTTTTCCTTCATCAGTTTTTCGCGCTGAGCGGCAATCTGCTCAATCAGGCTGCCTCCCACAGTACCCACTCCACACAGGAAGAGGTTCAGCACGCGGTATTCGGACAGGAAGAAGCTGTCGTGAATCACATTCAGCGTCTTTCTCAAATAAGCCGATTCTACGACAAAGGAAATGTTGGTCTGCGAAACACCCTGCGCACAGGCAATGACATTAATACCGTTGCGTCCTAAAGTACCGAACAGCTTTCCGGCCACTCCCGACACATTCTTCATGCTCTCGCCCACTACGGCCACGGTAGCCAGTCCGCTGCTGGCCTGCATCGGGAACATGGCTCCGGTCTGGATTTCCTTGGCGAACTCCTCGTCGAGCACATGGCATGCCTTTTCCACATCCTCGTCACGCACACCGATAGAGGTACTGCTCTCGGAAGAAGTCTGCGCTACCATGAACACACTGATTCCGTTATTGGCCAATGCCGAGAAGATGCGCTGGTTCACACCAATCACACCCACCATTGACAAACCGGAAACAAAGATGAGCGAGGTGTTGTTGATGCTCGAAATACCGCAAATCGGCTTACCGGTACGGTCGCGCTCCACTTCCTTCTTGATAATGGTTCCCTGGGCTTCGGGCTTGAAAGTATTCTTTACCCAAATCGGGATATTCTTGACACACACCGGATAGATGGTTGGCGGATAGACCACTTTGGCACCGAAGTTACAAAGCTCCATGGCCTCCACATAGCTCAACTCATTAATGGTATAGGCCGTAGAGATGACTTTCGGATCGGCAGTCATGAAGCCATCCACATCGGTCCATATCTCCAGAACGGAAGCGTCAAGCGCGGCAGCCAGAATAGAAGCCGTATAGTCAGAACCGCCTCGTCCCAGATTGGTGGTCTCGCCCGACTCCACATCGCTGGAGATGAATCCCGGAACAAGCGCAATCTTCGGCAACTTACCGAAGGTTTCTCCAATCAGACGGTTGGTTTCTTCCGAAGCCAGCAGGCGGCGTCCTCCGCGCACCTCGGTCTTGATGAATGTACGGGAATCGTACCACACCGAACCGGTGATGAGCACTGATATGATATTCGAAGAGATACGCTCTCCATAGCTTACAATCATATCCTGCGTCTTGGCAGACAAATCCTTTATCAGATAAACACCCTGATAAATGCTGTGCAGCTCTTCAAACAAAGCATTGACAATAGAAAGAAGCATCTCCTTGCGAGGACCGGCAGGAATAATCTGGTCAATCATCTGATAATGACGGTCGGTCAGTTCCATAAAAGACTTCTTGTAATCCAGATTGCCGGATACAGCCAACTGTGAAGTGTGAATCAACTTGTCGGTAACTCCTCCCAGAGCCGAGACAACCACAATCACCGGTTCCGATTGTCCCTCGACAATTTTCTTTACATTTAAGATACTTTCCACGGAACCGACTGAGGTTCCTCCAAATTTCAGTACTTTCATTTGCTGTCAATTATTATTTTCGGGCTGCCTGTCGTGTTCATAAAATGATGTAGCGGCTCTGCCCGCAATGTACGTTATTATTAGAACAAAAATAGTAATTATTTCTCTAAAAGAAAGATGTTCCCAAAAAAAATTGTACTTTTGTTCATGCAAACCAACGCTATAAACGAGATAAGGATATGACAAAAAAAATATTTTCTTTTCTGTTTCTGCTCTGTCTGCTTCCGGCCGGACTGGGATTCGGGGGAGCAAACGGAAGTGCAGTGCATGCCGAAGGCATCAGTGCCCGTCGCTGGTATAACTACGACCGCAGCAGCTATTTTGGCATCCGTGTGGGCCTGAATGTGCCACGCTTTTACCATCGCGGTTTTGAAAACGGACCGGAAACCAAACCACTATCGCTCATCAATGCGGGCATTGTCTTTGGTAACCGGGTGGGACGCACCGTACCGCTGTATTTCGAAACTGGACTGCTCTATTCTGAAAAAGGTGCCAAATTCGAGGCAACTCCGGATGTGGAGCGCAAAACCTATAATCTGAAGTATCTGGAGCTGCCGCTGGTATTCAAATACAAGGCCGATGTGGGTTTTGATGACCTGACTGTTCAGCCTTACTTCGGCGGTTTCCTGGCTTGCGGTGTTGCAGGCAATGTAAAGCTCTATGAGCAGCGCATCAAGGAGAATCCTTTCTCAGACCAGTATCTGAAGCGCTTCGACGCCGGATTCCGTATCGGTCTGGGCATGGCTTTCCAGAACTTCTATCTGGATTTCTGCTATGATATCGGTATGAACAACATTGCCGCCAAGGATTTCCACGATTATAACTATGACGATTTTGACGGACGTATCCGCACCGGATGCTTTACCGCCAGCATCGGACTGGATTTCTAAAACCAAACGGGGTCTCTCCGAAAGAACAATCGGGCATCCCCCTCTTTCCATGAAAATCTCAACAGACAGATTTACGGAAAGAGGGGGATGCCCGATTTATTGTATGATTGGTATTCGTCGCGTCACAGGCTTCAGCCCTCAGGACTGACCGCCCAGATAAGCCGCTACGGCCTCGGCACAACGCTCGCCGTCGATACCGGCCGAAACGATACCTCCGGCATATCCGGCTCCTTCGCCACAAGGGAAAAGTCCTTCCACAGTGATGTGCTGCAAGGTCTCGGCATCACGGACGATACGCACCGGTGCCGACGTACGGCTCTCTACCGCTATCATCACGGCTTCGTTGGTCAGGAAACCGCGGCTGCTCCGGCCGAAATTCTGGAATCCGCGCGCCAACCGTCCGGAAATGAATTCCGGCATCCAGAAATGCAACGGCGAAGAAATCAATCCCGGCGAATAGGAACTGCGCGGGAGATCGTAACTCAACTTGCGGTTCACGAAGTCGGCCATGCGCTGCGCCGGTGCCGTCTGACGGTATTGTCCCTGCACCCAGTTCTGGCGCTCGATGGCTTCCTGAAAGTAAAGCAATGCCAGAGGATGCTCCTCAGGCGCTCCGTTCCACACCGACTCCGGATCGCAATAATGCAGAATTTCTTTCAGACTGTCGCACTCAGGGGCCTCGATGCTGTGCACATATTCCTTCATAAAGCGGTGCATGGATGCCTCCTGCAAGTCTTCGGGATGCAGCTCCACCACCATACCGGAGTTGCTCCACTGCGAACCACGATTGCTGGGCGACATACCGTTGACCACAATCTGCTGCGGACCGCTGGCCGCCGGCACAATGAATCCTCCGGGACACATACAGAAACTGTACACACCGCGTCCGTCCACCTGCGTCACAAAACTGTATTCGGCTGCGGGCAGGTATTTTCCGCGGCCGTTCTTATTGTGATACTGTATCTGGTCAATCAGCTTAGAAGGATGCTCCAGACGCACTCCCACGGCCAGTCCTTTGGCCTCGACCGGGATGCCCTGACGGAACAGATGGCGGTACACATCACGGGCCGAATGGCCGGTGGCCAGAATGACCGGTCCCTTGAAAATCCGTCCGTCATGCGTTTCGATACCTTCCACCTTGCCTTCGTGCACAATCAGGCGGTCCATGCGGGTTTCAAAATGCACCTCACCTCCGCATTGCAGGATGGTGTTGCGCATATTCTCGATGACGCGGGGCAACTTGTCTGTTCCGATATGCGGATGGGCGTCCGACAGAATAGCCGTACTGGCTCCATGCTGACAGAACACATTCAGAATCTTGTCCACACTGCCGCGTTTCTTGCTTCGGGTGTAGAGTTTGCCGTCGGAATAGGCACCGGCTCCTCCTTCTCCGAAACTGTAATTGCTCTCGGGATCTACCTTATGCTCGCGCGAGATGCGGGCCAAATCCAGTTTCCGGTCGCGCACATTCTTTCCACGCTCCACCACGATTGGGCAATAGCCCAACTCTATCAGACGCAGAGCCGCAAAAAGTCCTCCGGGACCGGCACCCACCACAATCACACGGCGACGGCCTTCCACATTCTGATATTCCGTAGGCACATAAGCCTCATCCGTAGGCTGCTCGTTGATGTAAACCCGCACCTTCAGGTTGATGTAGATGGTGCGCTGACGGGCGTCAATGCTTTTCTTCAGAATGCGTACCCCCTGGATGGTGCGTTCATCGAGTCCTTTCTCGCGGGCCACAAAGCGGCGCATAGCCTGCTCGTTATAGGCCTGCTCGGGCAGAGCCCGCAATTGAAATTCATGTATCATTGTTTTTCCTGTTTCTTTTTGTTCTATTATATAATAAGGTATAGAGCGGAGCTTCTTATCCGAACAGCGCACGCAGGGCTTCTTCCACCTTACGCACCGGCACCAGCTCTATCTTCATCTTCTTGTAGTCAAATCCCTGAAGATTGGAACGTGGCACAATCATCCGGTTGAATCCCAGTTTCTCGGCCTCGGCAATGCGTTGCTCAATGCGGTTCACGGGACGGATTTCTCCGCTTAGTCCCACCTCGCCGGCCATACATACACCCGACTCGATGCCGGTGTCTACATTACTGCTCAGTACCGCGGCAATGACCGACAGGTCGATGGCGGGATCGTTCACCCGCAGTCCGCCGGCGATATTCAGGAACACGTCCTTCTGGGCCAGTTTGAAGCCGACACGCTTTTCCAGCACGGCCAACAGCATGTTCAGGCGGCGCAGGTCGAATCCGGTGGACGAACGCTGAGGGGTTCCGTAGGCGGCTGTACTGACCAGCGCCTGGGTTTCGATCAGGAACGGCCGGATGCCTTCAATGGCCGAAGAGATGGCCACTCCGCTCATGCCTTCATGGTCTTCGGTGAGCAGCAGTTCCGACGGATTGCTCACCGGGCGCAGTCCCGTCTGCCGCATTTCATAAATACCCAGTTCGGCTGTGCTTCCGAATCGGTTCTTGATGCTGCGCAAAATGCGGTACATATAATGCTGGTCGCCCTCGAACTGAAGCACGGCATCCACAATATGCTCCAGCACCTTCGGACCGGCCAGAGTTCCTTCCTTATTAATATGGCCGATCAGAATGACGGGGATATTGCTCTGCTTGGCAAACTTCAGCAGAGCCGCCGCACACTCGCGCACCTGCGTGATGCTTCCGGGCGAAGAATCCACCGCCTCGGTCATGATGGTCTGGATGGAATCAATGATGACCAGCCCCGGCTGCTCGTTCTTGATGTGCAGGAATATCTGCTCCAGCAAGGTTTCGCAGACAATCATGCACGAGGACGAGGCCAGCAGGTCCTGTCCCCCCGAAGGCTGGGTACTGACCAGACGGTCGGCACGCAACTTGATCTGGCGGGCACTCTCCTCGCCGCTGACATAAAGCACCCGGCGCTGGGGCATGCGCAACACGGTCTGAAGCACCAGCGTGGATTTTCCGATACCCGGCTCACCGCCCAACAGGACCAATGATCCCGGAACCAGACCACCGCCCAGTACCCGATTCAGCTCTCCGTCGCCCATATCCAGACGAGGCTCCGCACAGGAATCAATCTCACCGACCGCCAGCGGGCGCACACGCACACTGCCGGATGCCGGAAGAGCCGACAGTCCTCCATAGGAGCCGGCAGCCAACGAAGCCGACGACTCTTTCCGCACCCGAAACTCCTTAAAGGTGTTCCAAGCACCGCACGAAGGACACTTGCCCACCCACTTGGGAGACTCCTGCCCGCATTTTTCACAAACGTACACCGTCTTTTCTTTTGCCATAATAGCTATATTCTTATTTTTCGAGCATAAAAATACGGATATTTATCGGGTGGAGCGCCATAAATACACAAAAAAAAGAGCCCGAAAACGAAGAACGTAAAAAATATCAACAAAGAAGAAAAGCCTCCGGAAGTTCTCTTTTGCCGTTTTTCATGTTTCCCCCATAAAAAACGAATGACAAAAAACACCGCGCGAAAGCGCCCGAATCCCCTTTCCATGCGCCTGCCCGCCCCAAAGAATTGATATAAATCAAGAAAAGGCGATTTTTTGCATAAAAAGTGAATAAATATTTGCTGTGTAGGCAAACAGTCACTACCTTTGCAATGTCATAAGGAAATAAGGGTAACATATTAAGGTATTAGTTAGGATCTCGTGAGAGATATTCATTGGTAAAAGATTGTTTAGTTTTAAGGGTAATTTAAGGTAATTAAGGTAGTGACTTATGACTCATGAAGAAGAATTCACTGTTAGTCATTTTTAATGACTACAGTGAGCAAGTTCTTCAGGGAAGAAAAATGAAAAAAGTTTACTTCCCGCAAAACAGACAGGTGCTGTATACTGTGAAGTTGAGGCACCTTTAGAACGAAACAAATTTCAACTTCATAAAAAGACATGCTCTAGAGCATGTCTTTTTTCGTTTCTATCCCCCTCTCCGCCTGTTCGGCAGCCTGACTGAAGGTCTGACTCCCGTTTGCAGGCACAGCACCGGCATCCCGGAAAAAAATCATCGAAATCAAATTTTCAAATCATCGAAATGATTTTTCCCATTCATCAGCATGAATTTCTGCCACGTTCCAGGCGCTCTGAACAGAGGTTCCGTTTTCTCATCAAGAGAACTCTAGGGAAAAAGAAAAAGGGCCGTACTCAAAAATTGAGCACGACCCCGATTGTCATGTTATAGAGGTTTCAGAAATTAATCCTTGATACGAATCAGCATATTGGCCAGAATGGCTGTCAGTCCTCCGGTAGTGATACCGGAAGCGAAAATGCTGCGTACTGCCTCAGGCAACTGAGTGAGGATTTCCGGTACCAGCTCTACGCTCAGACCGAAAGAGAAGCTCAGAGCCATCACCAGAGTAGCCTTGCGGTCAATCTTCTGGGCAGCAATAATACGGATACCCGCAGCAGCCACCGTACCGAACATCAGCAGTGTGGCACCGCCCAAAACCGGTTCGGGCATCAGCGAGAACACCAATCCCACAGCCGGGAACAGGCCCAACAGAATCAGGAATCCGGCAATGTAATAACCTACATAACGGCTGGCAACACCTGTAAGCTGAATCATTCCGTTGTTCTGGGCAAAGATAGAGTTCGGGAATGAGTTGAACACTCCGGCCAGGAATGAGTTGAAACCGTCGGCCAGAATACCTCCTGAAGCACGCTTCACAAAGACTTCTCCCTCAACCGGCTCACCGGAAATCAGTGAATTGGCAGTGATGTCACCGTATGCTTCAATGGCTGTAATCAGATAAACAAGTCCCAAAGCAATGATGGCCGACCAGTCGAATGACAGACCGTATTTAAAAGGTACAGGAATGTTGAAACCGCCATAGCTCTGCACGGCCGAGAAGTCCACCATACCCATAAACCAAGCCACTGCATAACCGATGATCAGACCGATCACAATGGAGCTCATGCGCAGGTAGCGGTTGGAGCTACGGTTGAACATCACAATGAGCACCAGTACCAACGCTGCCAGTCCGATGTAACGCAGCGAACCGAAAGTGCCGTCGGCCTGAGCCACAGCACCACCACCGCAGGCGGTAATACCTACCTTAATCAGACTCATACCGATGAGTGTTACCACAATACCCGAAACCAGCGGGGTAATGATCTTGCGGGTGTATTTCAGCACACGGCTGATGGCCATCTCCACAAAGGAAGCTGCCATACAGGCTCCAAACACCGAAGCCAGACCACCGGAAAGTCCTGCCGCAATAATCGGACCGATGAATGAGAAACTTGTTCCCTGAATACACAGCAGTCCCGTTCCGATCGGACCGACGCGACGACACTGGATAAAGGTGGACACACCCGAAGCAAACAAAGCCATAGACACCAGGAATCCCGTAGTCTCCAAATCCAGCTTCATGGCACCCGCAATGATGAGCGGCGGGGTGATAATGGCCACAAAAATAGCCAACAAATGCTGCAATGCCGCAAAAAGGGCATCTTTCACCGGCGGACGGTCTTCCAGTCCATAAATCAAATCTCCGTTTTCTTTCATTTAAATTTTATTTACAAAAATGTTACTATTGATTTTTGAAACTGCAAAATTAGTGCATCTGAATTGATTTATATCAAGAAAAACTTAAAAAAATGAGATAAAAGCATGATTTTCTTGATTTAAGCATAGAAAACATATAACTTTGCAGTGTCATAATTAAAAGAAGAGTAATGTACTCATAGTGAAAAGACTCTGTGAAGAGTTTATTAGGTGATAGATTGTTAATGTTTAAGGGTTTCAAAAATTATGACAACAATGCGTTGACTGAAACACTTCAGGTAAGTGATGGATGAAAACGCGATGGAGTGCTACGGACAAAAAGGTTCGTTAAAGCACTCTTTAAATTGAAATTTATTAGTTTGTTTGCTTGAGGGCGTATCAGCGGATACTTCCTCTTTCTTTGTTTTTATAGGAACCATCCATAAAATCATGCACCATGAAACTATCCTGCAGCCATCGCCATATACTCATGCAGAATCGGGGCCGAATCCTCCGATACTCTCTCCTGCTTCTGCTTTTAGGCTTTGTAGGCTACACCCGCAACAACCATGCAGCCGGCGAATTCTATGCCACACGGATTTATCCGCATCTTTCTGATATGCTGTCGCATCTGGCCCGTTTCTCCAGTTTCTCACTCGAAGAGATGGTGGTCTGTGTTTCTGTCTTGCTCCTGCTGCGCTGTCTGATAGGACTCCGCAAAAGGAACTGGAAAAAACAACTGGGCCTGTGTGTGGAAATTCTGCTCTGGATTGCAGCCTGGTTTTATTGGGGCTGGGGCATCAACTATTTCAGATATTCTTTCTACGAACGCATGGATCTGCAACCGGTTGCTTATGAGGACTCGGTGTTCCAACAATTTCTGAATGAATATACCACGGCTTTGAACAACAGTTATATTCCCTTTGCCGACAGCACCACTGCGGCTTCCTGGGAAACGGAAATCAGACAGATTTACCATACGGCACCGCCCGAAGCCGCCCTTTGTCGGCCACAGGAACATTTCACGCCCAAAAGACTGGCATTCAACACGCTTTATTCCAAAGTAGGCGTGCTGGGATTCATGGGCCCTTTCTTCTGCGAAATGCAAGTAAACGGGGAACTACTCCCCACACAATATCCCTTTACGTATGCGCACGAGCTGGCGCATCTGCTTGGGGTGAGCAGCGAAGCCGAAGCAAACTATTGGGCCTATAAGGTATGCACCGCCAGCAAGAATCCGCATGTCCGCTTCAGCGGCTATCTGGGCATATTGCCTTACGTCATGAATCAGACCTACGGCTGTCTAGCCTCTGCACAATATCGCAACTGGCTGCAATGCATACGGCCTGAAGTGCTGATTCTGGCCGAGGAGGAAAACCGCTACTGGCAGGAAAAATATTCTGTATGGATTGGCCGGATGCAGGATGCCTTGTATGAGGCTTTTCTAAAGGGCAATCAGATCAGCAGCGGCCAAAAGAATTACGGACAGGTGCTCTCGCTCATCATTTCCGAACGCGAGCAGAAAGCATTCTGTCTGAATAATCCCCAAATCCCATAAGAAATGAAAAAACTATCTCTTTCTCTACTCTTTGGCATAATGCTGGCCTGGAACAGCTGCATCAGCGAACCTATGGAACAGGGCCAGTACGGCAGCAAACTTTCTGTTGGCGATACGATTCCGAATTTCAGCGTCGTCACGCTCGACCGCGACACCGTAAGCCGGGACAACCGGAGCGCGGAGACACTGGTCATTCTCTTCTTCCATACCGAATGCGGAGACTGTCAAAAGGAACTGCCGGTTGTGGAACAGGTCTATCGTGACTGCCGTCAGGACTCTCTCTGGCAACTGCTCTGCATCGGACGGAGCGAAGACACTGCCACAGTAAGCCACTACTGGCAACAGAATCAGTTCACTATGCCGGTCTCTCCCCAGCCCGACCGCCTGATCTATGAACGGTTTGCCTACAGCGGAGTGCCGATGCTTTATGTCGTAAACGGCCGGAACATCATCCGGGCAGTATTCGATGACCAGAACATGGCCACGTATGAAGAACTTAAAGGGTGGATTCTAAAAGTAAACGAAGAAAATCAAAAAGACAAATCCTAAACTTCGTCTTTTCGGGTTAATTCACTAACTTCGCCCTCCTAAAAACAGAACATTATGAAATTTCTTCCGGAGATAGCCATTATCGACGCCAATACGCTCAGCAGCATCGGCCTTCAGAACCTGATTGAAAAGATGATGCCCGAGGCCGTAGTGCGCAAATTCAACTCGTTCGAAAGTTTCGTATGCGACACTCCGGACATGTATTTCCATTATTTCATCTCTTCGCAGATTCTCGTGGAGCACAGTGCCTTCTTTGTGGAACGCAAGCACAAAACCATTGTACTGACCTACGGGCGAATCACCATGCCTCACATTGCCAACTTTCACACACTGAATATTTGTCTGGATGAGGAAATGATGATCCGTGCCCTGCTCCGCCTGCAACAGAGCGCCCATGCCGGCGGTTTGCATCTGCCTCCCAAAATGCGGAAAATGATGCCCGCAGCAAATCAGCAGAACTGGAGCGAACCGAACGGACTGACCTCACGCGAAATCGAGGTACTGGTCTGTATCGTGCGGGGCATGGCCAACAAGGAAATTGCCGAAGAATTGAATATAAGCATCACCACCGTCATCTCGCACCGGAAAAACATTATGGAAAAACTGAATATCAAGTCGGTTTCGGGACTGACCATCTATGCGGTGATGAACGGATATATCGAAGCCGACAGAATATAAAGACGGAAGCCCGGAATCATTCATTCCAGGCACCGCAACGCGGACAGGTTCCTTTCTTGGAGATCTTGGCCCCGCATTTTCCACAGATATAACGCGAATAGCCATGCTGGTAATAATGGCGCAAGGCCCAGACGATAAAGCCCAGCAAACACGGTATTCCCAGATAATACAGGGTAGCAATAGAAAAGAACAGGTAGCACAACATGCACACACCCAACAATCCTAATAAATAAGGTATGGCTTCGGCCACGGAAAGCTGACGCAACACATCGTCCACCACGGCGATGGAGAGGATCAGCATGAGCCAGACAGCCGAAAGGAAGGCTCCCAGGATAAAGGGCTGCCCGAAAGGATTCAGGGTGGGATGGAAATAAAAATCGACCCAAAGCGAAGGATTGTTCTGCTGAATCAGGGCATACAGCACTGCCGCCGTGGAAATGACCAGGCACAGACCTGTGGGATAGCAACTGGAGATATCGTCAAAAAACACCATCCGGAACCGTTTACGGCGCATCCGGCGCACCAGATACAACACAAACAAGACTACCAACGCCGACAGGAAATACAACAGATGCTTGTTGCTGAACACGTGGATGAATTCGGAAATGGAATCATCCGGCACCACCTGCTCCAACAAACTGCTTTCATGCACCCATCCCATCGTGGACTGGTCGCGCGCCACTTTCACCCATACCGAATCGACGAAATCCTCAGGAATAATGGCCAAATCGGCCACCACAACCAGATCACCCGGCTGCAAATAAAGAGAATCATAAAAATAAGTTCCCTTAAAGTCGGTGTGCATCGGCCGGTCGGACTGTAGCCACAGGCTGTCTCCACAGACTTTAAAGTTATAGTTCAGACCATAGTGGTGCTGCTTCATAAAGTCCAGCGAATAGACTGAACTCTCCGAAACACTCCACTGGTCATCGTTCGTAGTAGATTGGTAGCACGAGGCTACCAACAAACCACACAGGCACAGAAGCAGAATGCGGAAGTGCCTTTTTATTTTAGCGATTCTCTCCTTCATCAGCATAAACCTTCATTTGACAGTTTCTGCAATCAAATTCCAGACGGAAACGGCGTCCGTCTCCCGAAACCAGGAAATAAGGCTCCCGGAACGGCGAGCGGCGGCCACCCTGCTTTGTACACCATCCCAGACTGTAGCGCAGACAATGCTTGCAGAACATCAGGACCGCTCCGGCAGGTTCTTTCTTTTCAAAGGCCGGCTCTACCTGTACGGCTCCGAGCGACTTGTAGAAGGATTCCGCACGGCTGTTCATGACATTGGCCAGATAAGTGAGGCGCATTCCTTGCAACGGAGCACTCTCCTGTCCCTGTTTTCCGCGCAACTGACGGGTGAAGTCGGTCGGAATCTTACGGTAATGCACCGGGAAGTTCACCCGTCGTGCCTGTTCCAGTTTCTCGATAACTACACGGCGCCATTCAGCCAATACGGATGAAGGAACAAACCAATTGTCCTGCCAGTCCACTTTTACCTGACCAACGATGAAACAGGTATTGCCCAACTTGGAAAGCTGCTTGCGGACATTCTCTTCCTGCGGGCTGCGGGCTTGCTCTTTTTCAGCGGCAAACGGAACGCTGACCGAAACTCCATCTTCGTCTTTCAGACTCAGCACAAATCCTTCGGGATATTCGCCAACCGTCCAGTCCACGGTAATCTTGCGCTCCGCAGACGGTCTGGAAAGCAAACGGTCGAACTCCTGATCAAAATTACGGTAAAGGCGGGTATGCGGTTTCACACGCGGCATCTCCACCGGATAAATCTTATTGCTGTCGTCCACCCGATTGACACGGAAACCCTGCAACTTGCCGTTCTCGTCCATAAAGCACAGTCCGTCGCCGTTGCTGAACGGTTTCACACCGGCCACGATGATGCACTTGCCACGGATTTCCTTTACATAACCCACTTCCTCGCCCAGCGATTTCGGAGTATTGAAAGAGAAAATGTCGGTTTTCCGCCCATTCAGAAAATAATGGGTGAATCCGCGGTTGAAACTCTTCTCCAACTGCGGACGGAAAGTATATTCACATTTACCAGAAGAAGCCCGGCAATATTCCGGATGCTTGCGGAAGATGGCATCCAACTTCTGACGGTAGTAGGCTGTGACGTTCTTTACATAATCCATGTCCTTCAGGCGTCCTTCGATTTTGAGAGAGGTGGCACCCGCTTCCAGAATCTGCTCCAGCTGGTCGCTCTGATTCAGGTCTTTCAGAGAGAGCAGATGTTTTTCCTGCTCGATGACCTTGCCGTCGGCATCCACCAGATCAAACTTCAGGCGACAGAACTGGGCACAGTTGCCCCGGTTGGCGCTGCGGCCGAAACAATGCTGCGACACATAACACTGACCGCTGTAGCTGACGCATAGCGCTCCGTGTACAAACACTTCGAGCGGCACGGACGGGCACGCCTCATGAATGTCGCGAATCTGCTGCAAAGTGAGCTCACGGGCCAATACCACCTGCGAAAAGCCCTGCTGCTGCAAAAAGCGTACCTTGTCGGCACTCCGGTTATCCATCTGCGTACTGGCATGCAGTGCGATTGGCGGCAGATTCAACTGCAACAAAGCCATGTCCTGCACAATCAGCGCATCCGCACCGGCACGGTACAGTTCCCATATCATTTCCTCGGTTTCGGCCAGCTCCTCATCCTTCAGAATGGTATTGACAGCCACATAGACTCTTGCCCGGAACTGATGGGCAAAAGCAGTGAGGCGGGCAATATCCTCTACGGAATTGCCGGCAGCCGCACGGGCTCCAAAACGGGGAGCGCCTATATACACTGCATCCGCTCCGTGGCGGATGGCTTCAATGCCACAGTCGGCATTTTTGGCCGGTGCCAATAATTCTACAGGTCTTTGTTGCATTATTTTATATCGTTTAAGTTATAAGGTGTGGCCTGATAGACCAGATAATGAAGCCAGTTTAAGTACCACTGCACACCGTGAGTACGCCAGCGCACCACAGGGCCCAGCTCGGGATTGTCGTCGCGATAGTAGTTCATCGGCATCTGAATGGGCAGCCCCTTACCCAAATCGCGCTTGTATTCGGTGTCGAGGGTGTAAGGCGAATATTCCGAATGGCCGGTGACAAACACCTCGCGTCCCTCACGGGCCACCACCATACCAACGCCCGAATATTCCGACTCGGCAATGATTTTCAGTTCGCTCACCCGGTCAATGTCCTCACGGCGCACCTCGGTGTGACGACTGTGCGGCATGAAGAACACATCGTCCATGCCCCGCATCAGCGGATGGGCCGCATCGAGTACCTGTTGCGGGAAGATGCCGAACATTTTCTGAGGCAGCGGATGTTTCGGAATGCCGTAATGGAAATACAGTCCGGCCTGCGCCGCCCAGCAGATATACAGGGTGGAAGTGACATTCGTGCGCGCCCAACGGAAGATGTCGGACAGCTCGGGCCAGTAGCCCACTTCCTCAAAAGCCAGATGCTCCACCGGAGCTCCGGTCACGATAAAGCCGTCGAATTTCTGTTCCTTCAGCTCCGGGAAAGGCTGGTAAAAGGCTTTCATGTGCTCCGGAGAGGCATGCTTCGGCGTGTGTGAGGCCAAAGACATCCAGGTGACCTCAATATGATAGGGCGACTGCGCCAGAATGCGCAGCAAATCCACTTCGGTGTCTATCTTCAAAGGCATGAGGTTCAGGATGGCCACACGCAGAGGACGCACTTTCAGAGCCACAGAACGTGTGTTCTCCGTCACGTCAATATGTTCTTTCCGTAGAATATCTATTGCGGGAAAATGTTCCGGTAAAATCAAAGACATAGTCGTATTTTTTGAGTATTCTGTCTGCAAATTTAGCGCAAAATAGAAAGCAAACAAAGACTACACCGCATAAGGATAAGGCTTTAATTATAAAATGAATTTAAAAACGTAAGAAAACGGCTGCAAAGTTTCGTTTTTCATTTAGTTTTTCCTATTTTTGGGTATACGCTTAAATTGTAATGATTATGATGAATAACAATCCTTCATTCAGTTTTCACATCCCCACGAAGATCGTGTTCGGATGTGGCGAGATCAAGAAATTAGCTACGGAAGAACTTCCCGGTAAAAAGGCAATGGTGGTTATTTCATCGGGCAGTTCCATGAAAAAGTACGGTTATCTGGACCTGGTGCTCCGTCTGCTCACAGAAAACAATGTATCGGCTATCGTTTATGACAAAATACAACCCAACCCTACCAAGGCGCACGTCATGGAGGCTGCCTCTATCTGCAAGGAAATGGGCTGCGACTTCGTGATCGGTCTGGGCGGCGGAAGCAGCATCGACTCTGCCAAATCCATCGCCGTGATGGCCTGCAACAAGGGCGATTACTGGGACTATATCTCAGGCGGAAGCGGCAAGGGACGCGACATTCAGGGTGCCCTGCCCGTTGTGGCCATCCCGACAACGGCCGGAACAGGCACGGAGGCTGACCCGTGGACTGTCATCACCGACGAGGAGAAACAGGAGAAAATCGGTTATGGCAACCGCTACACCTTCCCGGTGCTCTCCATCATCGACCCGAAACTGATGGTATCCATCCCGCCGAAACTCACGGCTTATCAAGGATTCGACGCCTTCTTCCATGCTGCCGAAGGCTATATTGCCGGATGCAGCAACGGCATCAGCGACCTGTATGCTCTGGAAGCCATCCGTCTGTTGTATAAATATCTGCCCAAAGCCGTATGCGACGGAAACGACCTCGTTGCCCGAGCCCGCGTAGCCTGGGCCAGTACTTTGGCCGGAATGGTAGAGTCTACTTCAAGCTGCACTTCGGAACATTCTCTGGAACATGCCATGAGCGCCTACTATCCGGCACTGCCGCACGGCGCAGGACTGATTGTCATCAGCCGGGCTTACTTCAATACATTCCGCAACGACTGCACCAAGAGATACATGAAGATGGCCGAAGTGATGACACAAAGCAAGAGCAACCGTCCGAGCGACTTCATCGAGGCTCTGGAGCGCATGCAGAAAGAATGTGGTGTGGATCAGTTGGCACTGAGCGAATGGGGCATCCAGGAAGAAGATTTCGAACGCTTTGCCGCCAATGCCCGCGACACTATGGGCGGACTCTTCCAGTTCGACCCGCGTCCGCTGAGCGACGAAGAAATCATCGCCATCTACAAAGAGTCTTACCGATAAACTCAGGCGAACCCATAAAAGCTACAGGAGCTGCGACCAGATGCGGTCACAGCTCCTGTTCTGTTTCCACCCCTGAAGTGTTTTCTCTCTCAGAGCAAAAACAGTCAAAAAAAACGGACAGAAGAATATCTTCTCTCCATCTCCACAACATTTTCTTAAAATATTGATTTTCAATCTGATTGTTTCATATTCTCATTGATCCCGTTCTTTTTCAAAAATCATCCTAATAAATCCGGAAAAACATCACGATAAAACCAGAAAGTCATCCCAATGTTTTTTCATACCAATAAAGACTGTTGATTTTTTCTTTACACGGACAGAAAAAAACGAAAGGAGCCGTGACGGAAACTCCGCACAACTCCTGTTCCTATTAGAATGGACAACCAAGAAAAAAATCTCATGCTTCATGTCAGCGCCAGCCATCTCAACAGGCAGCAGACACCAAAGCCTCATCGGGCATGGACTCGTGAACAACAGCCTCGATTTCGGACAGTATGATTTCGCCGGCTGACTGCACCCATGCCTGAAAAGCCTTGTCGGGACGATAGTCACGGGCAAATTCCAGCAAACGATCCAGATTAAAGTCATCGGAGATAATACCGGCCCCGTTACGCGCCGCATCCCAGGCATTGCACTCCTGCTCAATGTGTGCCGGCACCATCAAAATGGGCTTGCCCCAATACATCGCCTCGCAGATGGATTCAAAACCGGCCGTCGTGGCATAAGCCCCGCAGCCGCGCATCTGCTTCAGGAACTCCACATCGTCTATCTGGTACAAGGTGAGCGTTTCGTCTACCTGCTTTACAGCCGGTGCATTGCTCTTGTCCCAGAAAAAACGCAGCGACACTTCGGGATGACGGGCATGCCAGGCCTTTACCTGTTCCACAAAGCCCGGATTGAGCATATAGCCATGCACATAATCACCGGGCACCGCCTTTTGGGAGAGCACTTCGCGGCGTAACAGCGGCGGTACCACCACAATCTTTTCCTCCCGGTCGGCAGGCAGGGTATGGAAGGACAAGGCCAGCTTGCGTGCGGCTCCCCAGGCTGTCATTCGGGTGAAAAGGCGCAACAGCTGCATGTCTACATGCTGCTGAAACGGAGTCTTGAAATCGTGATGCAGAAAAAGATACTGATGCCCGATGCAGATCTGCGGAATGCGGATGCGGTGCAGCGCATAGGTCATACCCACAAGCAGTTCGTAAAAGTTGATGACGGCATCTGCCCCACTGTGCTCTATTTTCTCACGGATAAAACGGATGCTGTGCCAGTAGGCAGTCAGGCAGGTCATATTATACGTAATGCTTTTCGTCAGGTTGGCTCTGCCGGTTGTTGCCGAAGGCAGAAAATTGGGACTGTCGAAACGGCTCACCGCTGCACGCACATTGCGGTTGAAGAAACCGGGCAGCTGCCGGCTGTTGCTCTTTCCTACCAGCATCTCTACCACCTCGTGACCGGCCTGCGTGAGCAAGCGCTCCATAGCCAGAGCCTGAGTCAGGTGCCCCCGGCCCTCACCCTGCACAACAAAAAGAAATCTCATACCGCTGCATTTATTTTCGTTACTTCCTGAATATCCTCACTCTCCGGATTCTGAAAAGCTTCTCCATAATACAGGATGCTCCAGTTGCCGTCTTCATCTTCTGCCAGAGCCGACATGGTTTCCACCCAGTCGCCCGAATTCAGATAGTGAATCTTTCCGTAATAAGTATTTTCGGGATGATGAATATGACCGCAGATCACCCCGTCGCACTTTTTGCTTTGGGCAAACTCGGCCAGCGTCTGCTCGAAGTCTGAAATATAGGACACGGCCGTTTTCACCTTTTGCTTGATGCGTTGCGACAGAGAATAATAGGGTTTTCCCATCGCGCGGCGGTAACGGTTATACCATCCGTTGAACCACAGCAAGAAGGTGTAGCCGGTATCGCCCAGATTGGCCAGCCACTTCATCTGACTCGTCACGCGGTCGAACACATCGCCATGCGTCACAAAATATCGTTTCCCCTGTGATTCGTGCACAAAATCCTTGACCACCGTGATGTTTCCAAGCTGAAGCGGCACCAGAGCGTCGAGGAAATCATCATGGTTTCCAGCCACATAAATAATCTCGGTGTTGCATTTCTCCATCAGCTTCATCAGAATCTTGAAGAACAAGGTGTGCGCCGGCTGCCATTTGCGGCTGCCGTTCTTGCGGATATGCCATCCGTCGATAATGTCTCCGTTCAGAATCAGACGGTCGCAGTTCACACTTTTCAGAAATTGATTCACTTCATCCACTTTGGAATGCGATGTGCCCAGATGGATGTCTGAAAGCACAATGGTACGATAATGTTTTCTCAGTTGCATGGTTTTTTCTTTTTGGTCAAGGCAAAAGTAAATGAAGACTATAACAATATGATGTAAAAGAAATGACAATTCTCTGACAATTCATTTTTAACACTTTACGCGCTGTTTTCACGCTCCTTACCTCGGTTTTTCCACCCCCGGAAGAGCCTCGACAAGTTTTTTGAACCTCGCGTCCCGATTCTGCTGAAAAATCCGTATTTTTGCAGCTTGAATTTTAAAAAGACAAAATACTTTGATTTCAGTAGAAAACCTCGAAGTGGAATTTGGAGCCAAGCCCTTATTCCAGAACGTATCTTATGTGATAAATGACAAGGACCGCATCGCGCTCGTAGGAAAGAACGGTGCGGGAAAATCCACCATGCTCAAAATCATCGCCGGACTGCAACAGCCCACTGGCGGTGTCGTGGCCGTGCCGAAGGATACCACCATCGGTTATCTGCCTCAGGTCATGGTGCTGTCGGACGAGCATACCGTTATGGAGGAAGCCATGCAGGCCTTTGACCATATCACGGAAATGCAGCTCCGACTGGAGAAGATGAACAACGAACTGGCGGAGCGCACCGACTATGAGAGCGAAAGCTACATGCAGCTCGTGGAACGGTTCACGCACGAAAACGAACGCTTCCAGATGATGGGAGGCATGAACTTTCATGCCGAAATCGAACGCACACTCATGGGATTGGGATTCGCGCGCTCGGATTTTGACCGCCCCACCAAGGAGTTCAGCGGAGGATGGCGCATGCGTATCGAGCTGGCCAAACTGTTGCTGCGCAAACCGGACATCCTGTTGCTCGACGAGCCGACCAACCATCTGGACATCGAGAGTATCCAGTGGCTGGAAAACTTCCTGTCTACCCGGGCCAATGCCGTGATGCTGGTGAGCCACGACCGTGCGTTCATCAACAATGTGACCAACCGCACTCTGGAAATCTCCTGCGGACGCATTTACGACTACAAGGTGAAATATGACGAATATGTGAAGCTGCGCGCCGAACGCCGCGAACAGCAGCTGCGTGCCTACGAGAACCAGCAGAAGGAAATTGCCGATATCAAGGATTTCATCGAGCGTTTCCGCTACAAGGCCACCAAAGCCGTGCAGGTGCAGAGCCGCATCAAGCAGCTGGAAAAAATCATCCCGATTGAGGTGGACGAGGTGGACAACTCTTCGCTGCATCTCAAGTTCCCGCCGGCCATGCGCAGTGGGGATTACCCCATTATCTGCGAGGACGTGCGCAAAGCGTATGGCGACCATGTGGTGTTCCACGATGTAAACCTCACGATCAAACGCGGCGAAAAAGTGGCTTTCGTGGGTAAAAACGGTGAAGGTAAGTCTACGCTCGTGAAATGTATCATGAACGAGATTCCTTTCGACGGCACTCTGAAGGTGGGCCACATGGTACAGATCGGTTACTTTGCGCAGAACCAGGCGCAGCTGCTCGATGGCGAACTGACTGTTTTCGACACGATAGACCGGGTTGCGAAAGGCGACATCCGTCTGCGCATCAAGGATATTCTCGGCTCTTTCATGTTTGGCGGAGAAGCATCGGAAAAGAAGGTCAAGGTGCTTTCCGGTGGAGAGCGCAGCCGTCTGGCCATGATCAAGCTGTTGCTGGAGCCGGTGAACCTGCTGATTCTCGACGAGCCGACCAACCATTTGGACATGCGTTCAAAAGACGTGCTCAAGGAGGCTATCCGAGATTTCGACGGTACGGTGATCGTAGTGAGCCACGACCGCGAATTCCTCGACGGACTGGTGGAAAAGGTTTATGAGTTCGGCGGCGGTCTGGTGAAAGAACACCTCGGCGGCATCTACGACTTCCTGAAGAAAAAGAATATCGAGTCGCTCAACGAACTGCAACTGAGCAGCAGTCCGGCAGCCAAGACCAGTGCGCCGGCAGAAAAGGAAGCCAGCAGCAACCGTCTGTCGTACGAACAACAGAAGGAGCTGCAAAAGAAAGTGCGCAAACTGGAGAAAGCGGTCAGCGCCTGTGAATCGGAAATCGAGAACCTGGAAGCTCAAATCGCAGACCTCGAGGCGCAAATGGCAACTCCCGAAGGGGCTGCCGACATGCAACTGTATGAAAAGCATGGCGCGCTCAAGAAACAGCTGGATGAAACCGTTGAACGCTGGGAAACGGTATCTCTGGAACTGGAAGAAGCTAAATCAAACAACTAAATAGTCGGAATATGATGAATTGGAAAATGAAACTGCTCTCGCTGATTCTCAGCACCGGAGCAGTAACCGCACTGAATGCACAGACGGAAAGCAAAAACCTGTCGGGCATTTCTGTTGAAAACATGAACCTGAACGTGAAGCCGGGAACGGACTTCTATCAGTATGCCTGCGGCGGATGGCTCAAGGCGCACCCGCTCACAGCGGAATATGCACAGTTCGGTACGTTCGACCTGCTGATGGAAAACAACAACAAGCGCCAGCAGCAGCTGATTGAGGAACTGATCAAAAGCAAGGCCGCAGCGGGAAGTCTGGAGGATAAGATTGCCCGTCTCTATCTGAGCGCCATGGACAGCACCGCGCGCAACAAGGCCGGATGGCAGCCTATACGTCCTTATATGGAAGGCATCACAAAATGCCAGAACAAGGAAGAGCTGATGAATCAGGTGGCACGCATGCAGCGTCTGGGTATGCCGGCCTTCTTCTACTTCTTTATCGGTGCTGACATCAAGAACAGCAGCATGAATCTGGTACAGCTTTATCAGGGCGGCACTTGTCTGGGAGAACGCGAATATTATCTGGACGAGGACGAGGTGACAAAAAATATCCGGGAGGCCTACCAGAAATATATGAAAGAGATGCTGGCCTACTGCGGCTACAAAAAAGAGGCTGATCAGATGGTTGCCGACATCATGCGCATAGAAACCCGTCTGGCCAAGGCATCTTATAACGCAACCCAACAGAGAGATCCGGAAGCAAACTATCATAAAATGTCGTTCGACAATCTGAAAAAGGATTATCCAGGCATCGATTGGAGCAACTATTTCCACATCATCGGTATGGACGGTATTACCGACATCAATGTAGCACAACCGGAAGCCATCCATGAAGTGGAAGCCGTGCTGAAAGAGGAGAGCCTGAACAGCCTCCAGGCCTTTATGCTGTGGAAACTAATTGACTCTTCGGCTTCATATCTGGATGATTCAATGCGCGCCATCTATTTCTCTTTCTACGGCAAAGTGCTGTCGGGCAGCGAACAGGACCGTCCACGCTGGAAACGTGCCCTGGGTGTGGTAGAAAGCAATCTGGGCGAGGCTATGGGACGCCTGTATGTGGAGCGTTACTTCCCTCAGGCTGCCAAGGAACGTATGGTCAAACTCATCAAGAACCTGCAAACGGCACTGGCCGAACGCATCAAAGAACAGGACTGGATGAGCGAAAGCACCAAGACCGCAGCTCTGGACAAACTGAATGCGTTCCATGTCAAAGTGGGATATCCGGACAAATGGCGCGACTACTCTGCCCTGAAAATCGGCGACACGTTGCTGGAAAACATTGTGAACTGCTCTGAATTTGATGTGCAGAACATGATCAAGGAGAAACTGAACAAACCGGTTGACCCTGATGAGTGGCACATGACTCCGCAGACTGTAAATGCTTACTACAACCCTACGACAAACGAAATCTGTTTCCCGGCCGGTATCCTGCAATACCCGTTCTTCGATATGAACAACGACGATGCCTTTAATTATGGAGCTATCGGCGTAGTTATCGGACATGAAATGACTCACGGATTCGACGACAAGGGAAGACAATTCGACAAGCACGGAAATCTGACTGACTGGTGGGCTCCGGGCGATGCCGAACGTTTCGTTCAGCGTGCCGAGGTCATGAAAAACTATTTCAACCAGATTGAAGTGCTTCCGGGACTGAAAGCCAACGGCGAATTGACCCTGGGAGAGAATCTGGCCGACCACGGCGGTCTTAAAGTGGCTTTGCTGGCTTTCCATAATGCCACACGCGAAAATCCGCTGCCGGTAAAGGATAACTTCACTCCGGAACAGCGTTTCTTCCTGGCTTACGCCAACTTGTGGGCAACCAACGTTCGCGAGGAGCAAATCCGCAAATTGACCAAAAGTGATCCGCACTCACTGGACAAATGGCGCGTCAACGGTGCCCTGCCTCATATCGATGCCTGGTATAAGGCTTTCGGCATCACCGACAAGGATTCCTTGTTCCTGCCCGAAAATGAGCGTCTGAAACTTTGGTAATTCAATAACCGGCCATACAACCGGTCAAACAGACAAAAGCCATAGCAAACTCCATTCGGAATTTTGCTATGGCTTTTGTGTTTTATCCTTTCAGATAATCACGGATCTGATCGGCATGGGTCTTGGTCTTGATCTGCTTGGGCAGGAAGATATGCTCAATAACGCCTTCTTCATTAATGATAAAGGTGGTACGGAAAGTTCCCATATATTTGCGTCCGTACATGCTTTTCTCGCCCCAAACACCCATGGCTTCGACCAGAGTCTTCTCCGTGTCCGCAATCAAGGTAAAAGGCAATTCGTGTTTGGCAATGAATTTCTGATGAGAAGCGGCACTGTCTACACTCACTCCGATCACCTCTACTCCGGCCTCCTTCAAATCAGCATACTGATCGCGCAAGCTGCATGCTTCGGCGGTACAACCGGAAGTATTGTCTTTCGGATAAAAATACAACACCACTTTTTTGCCACGGTACTGGCTCAACAAAATCTCTTCTCCTTTTTCGTTCAAGCCCAAAACTTCGGGCGCTTTATCTCCTACATTCATAAACTGTTTTTATTTTTAATGGTTTATACTGTTTTTTCTTCTGTTTTTCCGGTTTCGTTTTCCTTCTGTCCGCCCTGTGTCTTCAGTTTCACAGAAGCATTCTGATAGTTCGGATTGCTGCGCTGATCGTTCTTCGGAATCGTCGTGTCATTACCGTCGCGCATAGCCATATAGTGCGGCGACATGATTTCCACACCCGCCTCATTGAAACGGTCCTGAATATTCTGATGCAGAATGGAATAGATACGCGGCAATTCCTGAGCATTCCGCACATAGGCATTGACCTGATATACCGGATACCAGTCGCTCAGAGAAGTCTGCAATACAAACGGTCTGGGCTCATCGGTTACACCGGGTGTGGCCAAAGCCGCTTCTATCAGCAATTGGTGTACCTGTCGCCAGGGAGTATCATAACCGATGGTCACTTCCGAGTGAATAATCAGTCCATAGTCTTTTGCCGATGAGCTGTAATTGATGGTGTGGGAAGACATCATAAAGGAATTGGGGATGGTCACCACTTCATTCTTATGCGTACGGATACGGGTTACAAGAGGTGTCTTCTCGATCACATTGCCCGAAGTATCGTTCAGTTTGATAAAATCTCCCAGTTTGAAAGGACGCATATACGTGATCACCAGTCCGGCAATGATATTTCCGATTACTGTCGTTGATCCCAGAGAAACAATCAAACCCACAAACACGGAGATTCCCTGAAAGACTCCCGAGTTGGAGCCGGGCAGATAAGGATAAATCATGGCAATCATAAATGCATAGAGCAAAAAGCGCACAATATGATAAGTCGGCAATGCCCAGTCGCTGTAGAAGCCATTGATCTGAAGCCGTCCCTCCTCTATCTCCGTAGCCAGGTAACGCAACAGGCGGATCAGATAGTGCACACACAGCCAGATGACTACGATGGTGAACAGGTTAGGCACATAATCCACAATTCCTTTCAGAATGGATTTGATCGGAGTCCACAAATAGCCCAACAGGGTGAATGCCAGTTTCTCGGTCTGTGGGAAGATGATGAAAATCAGCGGCACACTGAACAGCAACTGTATCAGCATCACGACATAGCGCAGCAGATTGGTCCCCACATGCAGCAAGCGCACCTGTTTGTCCGTATTCAACAGCTCATAGGTCTGGATCATTATTGGCTTCAGACGGGTTTCCTTAAGCCGGTCTATCCGGACCCGAAGTTTGCGGAACAGCCAGTTGGTCAGCATAAAGAGCAGCACCTGTGCCACCACGACTAACAAAAAGTAACCGACCCGTTTCACCTGACGCATCATGCCATAGTTTTCCTTCAGCAGTTGCAATTGCTGCACCACCTGCTGGCAACGCAATTGTGCCAACGAATCGCGGCTCATATTCTCCCATAAGGCATCACGGTCTGTCACGGAGAAAAGAACCTGATTGGCATACATGACGTCCGAAACAATATCCGTCTTTTCCACACGCACAGAGTCAGGAGTCAGCGTCAGTTTCTTGCCCACTGCCAGAATATTCTTTTGGGCACTCTCGGCACGGGCCTGGGGAGACAAGCCGCCACGCGCCGTGTAAAAGGTAAACAGAGTATCCTCTTCCACAACTACCGGATACCCTTTCGTAATATGTCTCAAAGAATCGATTTGTCTCATCAGCTGGGCCCGGCTCATCGAATCACGGGTCAAAGCCCCGATTTTGAGTTCGTTCAGCTCCATTTGCAGACTGGCCTCGCGCTGCTGGGCTTCCTGCAAGGATTGCTGCAAGCGATGCACATAGCCCGTGTCGGCAACAGCCGCAGACGTATCAGTCGTCCTGGTGCGAATCATCGTGTCTGCCTTACCAATCAGTTCATTGATTTTTCCTCTGAGCTGTCCGCTCGCTGTTCCCATGTGCAGACACAAGCATAAGACGAGGAACAGCCTCCAGTTTAGTTTTCCTTTCATTGAGTTCGGTTGTTTAGATTTTCAGATGTTTTCCGCAAACCGATATCTTGAATCCGGCCCGCGTTCCGTTCTTTTTCAAAGATAGCTATTCTTTGCAGATAATACGTTCCTTGAGCAAAAAAATAAAGGGTGACAGCCGGAATGGCAAGCCGGCCCTACGAAAACAGACAAAAAAAAGGATGCCCGGCCAGGTGGCAGAGCATCCCATTTAATTTTTTCCGTTCTATTCTGATTAGAACAACTTAGCCGGATAAACACCTTCGTCTACCAAAGCCTTGATGCGAGCAACAACACCTTCGCGGTCAGCTGCGTAAGTTACACCAAACCATTTAGAAGTAGTATCCAGAATCTTAACAGTAGCTGTACCGTCGTTAATCAACTTATCTACCATCAAAGGAATAAAGAACTCAGACTTCAGGTTCTCCATGTTCTTAGGATTGCTCAAGAAAGTCTTGAAGAATTCCTCGCTATATGCGAAGTAATCCGGAGTGAATCCCCACATGTTCATAGAAACCGGAGTGTTTTCACCACCAACCGGAGTCCAGTTACCGTTCTCGTCCTTGTAGCAGATTTCGCCGTCAACCTTCATGATTTCAGTACGCTCTACAATAGCAGAAAGGTTACCCTTCTCATCCTTTGCGCAAACGCCACGAGCTACAGAGCCGTTCTCAGACAAAGTGTTTCCGATACGGAAACCAACCATTGCATACTGGTTAGTAGCACCTTCTGGAAGTTCGCTCAGGAACTTACCGATAGCCATGAAAGCATCACGGTTGTAGAAGTCATCGCAATTGATTACGCAGAAAGGCTCCTTGATAGCATCCTTACCCATCATCACAGCGTGGTTAGTACCCCAAGGCTTCTCACGACCTTCCGGACAAGTAAATCCTTCTGGCAGAGCATCCAAAGCCTGGAAAACCAGTTCGCATGGGATGTGTCCCTCATACTTGCTGATGATCTTATCACGGAATTCCTGCTCGAAATCCTTGCGGATTACAAATACCAATTTACCGAATCCGGCCTGAATGGCATCGTAAATAGAGTAGTCCATGATTGTCTCTCCGTTTGGACCCAGCCCGTCGAGCTGCTTCAAACCACCGTAACGGCTACCCATACCAGCAGCCAAAAGAAATAAAGTAGGTTTCATTTTCGCTTATTTTTAAACTATTAGGTTATGATTGTTACTGAGTACAAAAGTACAAAAATATATTGTAAAAGCCGATAGAAAAACATCTTTTTTTTACGGATGTTTTTTTATCGGCTGACAAATATTTTTCTGTTATTTTCATTTTGCCATTTCATTGCTCCATTTTCGGCACTGACTCTTGACGCTGCGCTGCACAAACTCCCGGTTTTCCCCGTTTACCGGAATACCGTAATATGTTTCAAAAGTGTTTCCGACGACGGTTGTGCGAAAGACCGGAGCCACCAGTGTTTCGAACCAGGCAGCCGAAGCCGCATAGCATCCGATACCGAGATCCAAATGCATGCCGTCGCGAGTCAGGTCGGCAGGAGGCCGGTTATATTCAGAGGCACGAAGGTCCTGAATAATCGCTCCCGAAGGAATGATCAGATCCACTCCACTCTCCTGCGCCATCATACGAACGGACTCTTCAATTTTCTGCTGCATCTTTTTCTGGTCGTAATCATAGTAGGCAAAACCCGGATAATCGGAGGCACTTCCATAGGCCCATGTCATCTGCCAGGCAAAAACAACCCGGGCATTTCCTGCCATCAGAGCCAACTCGTCCAGCAGGTCATTCAAATAAGGCTGATAGGTGTGGTACAGTCCGGAATATTCGGATGCCTGCTGCAGGACGATAACATCCCAATTTTCATATTGCAGTGCTTCGCGCAGCGTTTTGTAAGTCTCTTCCCATTTATTCCAGTATCCGGTGCTCGGATTCGATGTCCGAAATCCATATTTGGCCTCATCATTCTGATAAAAGTCCCAATGCTGCTGCAAAGAGGCACCGCCATATTCCAACGTAGCATAAACTACATTGCGCAGTCCGTTCTGATAGGTTATCTGGGGCAGGTAAGTCATTCCGTCATTTGTAAAACTGTTTCCGATACCTAAAATCTTCAGACTGTCGGGCATAAACGGAAGTTCCGCATTACGGATATGCGGTTGTTCAAAAGATTTGTTTACCGAAATGACGGTGCCGTCCGAAAACGTGAAATCCATCTTATAGCCGGCATCCACAATCTTGACAATGGCGGGCGCATCCTTTCCGTCACTTCCCTGCACCGCCTTACCGGTATCTTCGCCATTAATCACCCAGGTGCCCTGCTCACTGATTTCAACCGTGGGCGTCACCCCGCCCTTTCCATACGCCGGAATGCCCGTATCTTCCCCATTGACGATCCAATGGTCATTGTCGCCGATCTCAATGGTCGGGGTTACTCCGTCCTGTCCCTGGGCCTTCACCCCGATATCCTGCCCGTTGATCCACCAGTTTCCGTTCTCTCCCACCTCAATGGTCGGAGTCACTCCGTCCTCGGGCACCGCCTGAAGTCCGGTACTCTCCCCGTCGATATACCAATTACCATCCTCTCCGATAGACAGGATGGGCGTATATCCGTCCTTTACCGTTATGGTCTGCCCGTCGGAAAACTCTATGATATGGCAGCCTTCCTGCTCCTTGATGCCCACCACCGTGGCCCGGTTCTGCAACTCCGTCAGCAGTTTTTTCTGCTCTTCCAGCTCAGATTTTATGAGTGCGATCTCTTCCTTCCAACTATCATCATCGCAGGCGGCAAGCCCGCACAATCCCAACAATAAGATGCCCCAAAGGCACAAAATTCCTAAATTCAACCGTCTCATTAGAAGTCATTTTGTAAAAAGCGACGCAAGTTACAAAAAAAGTGCCAAACAGCCACACTCTTCCCCCGATTCCGGACCGAAATGGAATCAAAAAGGAATCTCCCGAAAGGCCACATATTTTCGGGAAAAAAATAGTTTTATTCATCCGGAAAATCTATCTTTGTAGGAATCATAAACTCTAGATTATGGCAAAGATAGGAGAATATATCCGCCGCATAGAGATAGAGTCTCTGTGGAGCGGGCGCCATCACATCATTTGGGATTTGCAGAAGGATGTCAACATTCTGAGCGGTGTGAACGGTGTGGGCAAAAGCACCATTCTGAACAAGGTCATCAAGCAACTCACAGCCACTGCCGGCTCTCTGGGGCGCGAAATGCCGGGCGGGGTAAAACTGTCGTTCTATCCCGAGGATGCCACCTGCATTCATTTCGATGTGATCCGCAGTGTGGACCGGCCGCTCATTCACGGCGGACTGATCGAGAAACTGACCGATGCCCGTGTGGCTACCGAGCTCGACTGGCAGATTTACCAGTTGCAGCGCCGCTATCTGGACTATCAGGTCAATGTGGGCAACCGAATGATAGAGATGCTCACGAGCGGTGACCCGGAGGCACAGAACAAGGCCCGCGAGCAGGCCGAAGCCAAAAAGCGCTTTCAGGATCTGATCGACGACTTCTTCCAGGAAACCGGAAAGAAAATCCTGCGGAAGAGCAACGAGATATTTTTCAGCCAGATCGGCGAAGTGCTGTCGCCCTACCAGCTCTCTTCGGGTGAAAAACAGATACTGGTGATTCTGCTCACCGTGCTGGTCGAGGACAAATGCCCTTATGTGCTGTTCATGGACGAGCCGGAAGTGAGCCTGCATGTGGAATGGCAACAGAAGCTGATCACCACCATCCGGCAGATCAATCCGAACGTGCAGATCATCCTCACCACCCACTCACCGGCCGTGATTATGAACGGCTGGCTGGATGCCGTGACCGAAGTATCGGACATCACCACTGAATAACAACGCATTAACAAAAGGAGGCAGATATGGCCAAACGCTTATCCGAACATCTGAACTCGCTCTATCTGGGAGCTGCCAACAAGATGCGCTCCAAAACGGCACGTAAAAAAATCATTGCCTATGTGGAAAGCTATGATGATGTGTTCTTCTGGCGCATGGTCCTCGATGAATTCGAAAACGACCGGCGCTACTTCGAGGTGATGCTCCCCTCGCGCACCAATCTCGGAAAAGGAAAGAAGATCGTGCTTATGAACCAGCTGGGCAAACAGCTGGGCACAGACATGATTGCCTGTGTGGATGCGGACTATGACTATCTGTTGCAGGACACCAACTACACTTCACGCCTCATCAACCACAGTCCCTACATCTTCCACACTTATGTCTATGCCATCGAAAACTACCAGTGCTATGCGGAAAGTCTGCACAGCGTGTGCGTCATGGCCACCCTCAACGACCACCGCATCATTGATCTGGAGAGTTTTCTGGCCGAGTTCTCCAAAATCATCTGGCCGCTGTTCGTGTGGTCCATCTGGGCTTACCGCAATAATTTCTACCGCGACTTTACCATGACCGAATTCGGCAACATCGTGTCGTTCTCGGATGTCAACGTCTATCATCCCGAACATACTCTGGAGGTTGTCCGGAAGCGGGTAAACCGGAAAATCGGTTATCTGCAAAATCACTTCCCGCAAGCCAAAGGGGCTTATGAACCGCTGAAGGAAGAGTTGCTGAAACTGGGAGTCACTCCGGAAACTACCTATTTGTATATGCAGGGCCACACTTTGTTTGAAAACATCGTCTGTCCGCTGCTCAATCCGGTGTGTACCCTGCTCCGCAAGGAGCGCGAACGCGAAATCCGCAATCTGGCCGAGCATGAAACCCAGATGCAGAACGAACTGTCGTGCTATCAGCACAGCCAGAGCACCGTGGAGTCAATGCTCCGCAAAAACATCAACTTCAAGAGCGCGCCTCCCTATCAGCGTCTGCGCAACGACCTGATTGCCTTTTTGGAGAGCGATGAGCAGGAAAACACGAAAAACGATCCGCAAGCCACTCCTGCTTCACAGCCTCTGTCGTATTACGACATGGCAGAAAGCAGTGAAGACAACGAAGACAATTATCTGTAACGGGAAATATTTACGTCAAAGGGGGCTGTCCGCATTCGGACAGCCCCCTTTGACGTATCAAAACACCAGCGCTCCTTTTCAGCTTTCAAAAACATCGAAATGAATTGGAAAAATCATCGTGATGACTTTCACATTTCATCAGGATCATTATTCAGAAACACCGGCATGAGCATTCTTAATTGAAATATTTGTCCAGTTTCTTCATCAGCATGCTCTTGCAGAACACCACCACGCGGTCGCCCGCCTGAATCTGTGTATTACCGCTCACCAGCATACCCTCACCGGCACGTACCAGTCCTCCGATGGTCACCCCATGCGGAAGTCCCAGATCCTTCACTTCCTTCTTGGTAACCTTCGCATTTGGCTTTACCAAAAATTCTGCCACATCGGCGTTGGCCAGCGTCAGACATTTCACATTGGCCACATCGGCATCCAGCATCAGCTGATAGATATGGCTGGCCGCAATTTCCTTCTTATTGATAATCGTACCGATATCCAGTTTCTCGGCCATACCGATATAGTCCATATTCTCGATGAGAGCCACAGTCTTGCGCACTCCCATACGCTTGGCGGTCAGACAGGCCAGAATGTTGATCTCCGTCTGGTCGGTCAGAGCCACAAAAGCCTGTGTGTGCTCGATATCCTCATCCATCAGCAGGGAAGCATCGCGTCCGTCGCCATGAATCACCAGAGCATCGTCGGTTTCCAGCAGGTTGTTCAGTTCCATACACTTGGCGGTGTCCTGCTCGATGATCTTCACGTTCATATAGCTCGGAGCGAATTTCGCCGCATGCACACTGATCATACCGCCGCCCATGATCATCACATTGCGCACATCTTCATAATGTTCCTTTCCCACAATCTTGCGGATATAAGGAATATACTTTTTGGTACACATGAAGTAGGCCAGGTCACCCGATTTCAGTTCGTCGTCACCGTTCGGGATGATGGTTTCCTCGCCGCGCTTGATGGCTACAATATGATAGTTCACGCCCGAACCGTTCAGTTCCTTGAACGGGATGTTCAGAATCTCGGCCGTTTCACGCAATTTGATACCCAGCATGATGAGCGCTCCGTCGTGCACTTCCCACCACTGGCGCACCCAGCTTCGTTTCAGGGCCTCGGTAATTTCGCCGGCAGCCAGCAGCTCCGGATAAATCATGGAGTTGATACCCATCTTCTTGAAGAACTCGCTGTGCTGGGGCAACAGATACTCGTCGTTGTCAATACGGGCCACGGTCTTCTGCGCTCCCATGGCACTGGCCAGCATGCAGCAGGTCATATTCTTGGTTTCGTCGGGAGTAACGGCAATAAACAGATCGGCTTTATTGGTACCCGCCTCTCTCAGTCCGTTGATTGAAGTGGGATGCACATTCAACGTCATCAAGTCGAAACTGTTGGCGATATTTGCCAGTTTTTCAGGATTCTCGTCAATCAATACGATATCCTGGTCTTCCTTGGATAAAAGTTCTGCCAAGTGAGTGCCTACACCTCCGGCACCCGCAATCACTATTTTCATAGATCAATGTTTTACGAATTGTATAATCTCACGGGCTATGCTGTTGCTGTCCAGCCCCACAATCTGATAAAGCTGTTCCACACTGCCGTGTTCCACGAACTCATCCGGCAGTCCCAGGCGCTTCACCTTCAGGGCATATCCCTTGTCGGCCATATATTCCAGCACAGCGCTGCCCAGTCCGCCGGAAATCACACCGTCCTCAAGGGTAATCACGTGGGTAAACCGCTGGGCCACTTCTTCGAGAATCTCCGTGTCTATCGGTTTCAGGAAGCGCATGTCATAATGCGCCACCGTGAGTTTCTCTCCGCGCTCCTGCGCCTCCTTCTCGGCCTGCTCGATGGCTTTTCCGGCTTCGTAAGCGATAGGACCTAGAGTCAGAATCGCAATATCTTCACCGTCTTTCAGTTTTTCTCCCTTGCCTACCGGTATCTCCTTCATCGCGCACCTCCAGTCCACCAGATGTCCGCGCCCGCGGGGATAACGGATCACGAAAGGTCCCTTATCCGGCAACTGGGCCGTATACATCAGATGACGCAATTCGTGCTCGTTGCGGGGAGACGAGATGGTGAGATGCGGTATCGGACGCAGATAAGCCAGATCGAACGCACCGTGATGCGTCGGTCCGTCTTCGCCGACCAGTCCGGCACGGTCCAGACACAACACCACGTTCAGTCTTTGTATAGCCACATCGTGAATGATATTGTCGTAGGCTCTCTGTGCAAATGCCGAATAGATATTGCAGAAAGGCAACATGCCTTCCTTGGCCATTCCTCCCGAGAAGGTCACGGCATGACCTTCGGCAATGCCCACATCAAAGGCACGGTCGGGCATGGCTTTCATCAGGATGTTCATGGAGCATCCTGTCGGCATGGCGGGCGTTACGCCGACAATGCGGTCGTTCTGCTGCGCCAGTTCCAGCAAGGTATTTCCAAACACATCCTGAAATCTGGGCGGCTGTCCGCTGGTGTCGCTCACGATGCGCTGTCCGGTGTCCTTATCGAACTTTCCGGGGGCATGCCAGATGGTTGCCGCCTGTTCGGCCGGCTTGAAGCCTTTTCCCTTCACCGTGTGCAGATGCAGCAGTTTCGGTCCCTTCATGTTCTTAATATCACGAAGCACTTGCACCAGCTCCAGCACATTATGGCCGTTGCAGGGCCCGAAGTAACGGATATTCATTCCCTCAAAAATATTCTGCTGGTTGCTGATGAGCGATTTCACCGAATTGTTGAACCGGATGATGCTGTTCTTCCGCTCATCGTTGAGCACTCCCCAGCGATACAGTTTCTGCGACACCTGAAAACGGAGTCGGTTGTACCACGGGCTGGTGTGCAGCTGGAGCAGATAATGCTTCATGCCTCCCACACTGCGGTCAATACTCATGTTGTTGTCGTTGAGAATGATCAACAGATTATTGGGAGTGGACGAAGCGTTGTTCAGTCCCTCAAAAGCCAGACCACCGCTCATGGAGCCATCCCCGATTACGGCAATGACATTGCGGTCGGTCTCTCCTTTTTCCTCAAAGGCAACCGACATTCCCAAGGCAGCAGAAATGGAATTGGAAGCATGGCCACAGGTAAAGCTGTCGTACTCGCTCTCTTCGGGCGAAGGAAACGGACAGATGCCATGCAGTTTCCGGTTGGTAGAAAAACGTTCTCGTCTGCCGGTCAGAATCTTGTGCCCGTATGCCTGATGCCCCACGTCCCACACAATACGGTCGTAAGGCGTATTGAAAACATAATGAAGCGCCACGGTCAGTTCAACGACTCCCAGACTCGAAGCAAAGTGCCCCGGATTGTCGGCCAGTTCGTCGATAATGTCCTGACGCAGCTCGGCACAAACCTCTGGCAACTTCTCCACGGGAAGCTGTCTCAGGTCGGCAGGTAAATTTATTTTAGACAATAAGTTGAAGTTTCTTTCCTTACTCATGACGATATAAATTATCGCAAAATTAGCATAATTTCGATGAAGTTACCTATTTTTGCAGAATTATTTTATTCCCGAAGAATTATTTGTATCGTATGGAATTCAGGACACAAATTGAATTGCCGAACGGCATTCCTCCGCTAAATCCCTTGGACCAGACACTCTTTGTGGGCTCGTGTTTTGCCGAAAATATCGGTTCGGAAATGGCGTCGCGCAAGTTCCCGTGTGCCGTAAATCCTTTTGGAGTGCTCTATAATCCGGCCAGCATCCGGTTGTGCTTTCAGGAACTGACCGGAGAACTTCTGTCCGGAGATTTTCTGTTTGAATCAGAAACCGGATGGCATTCCTGGCTGCACGACAGCAGTTTCTTTGAAAACAGCCGCGAAGAATGCCTCAACGGTCTGCGGAACCGTCTGGAGGAAACCCGCCGGCAACTGCAAAAGGCACATACATTGTTTCTTACACTAGGAACAAACCGGGCCTACCGGCTGAAGGAACCGGGCCTGATTGTGGGCAACTGCCACAAGCAACCGGGCCGGCTGTTTGAGGAAATCACGCTAGACACCCGGGAGTGTATCGAAGAACTGGAGACGGTCATCCGTCTGTGCCGTCGGGAAAATCCCGGCTTGCACATCGTGTTCACCGTAAGCCCTTACCGCTATGCCAAATACGGATTCCACGGAAGCCAGCTCAGCAAAGCCACCCTGCTTCTTGCTGCCGATGCGGTATGCCGCGCGCATCCGGACTTCTGTTTTTATTTCCCGGCCTACGAGATTGTGCTGGACGAACTGCGTGACTACCGCTTTTATAAGGAAGACATGCTCCACCCCTCCCCACAGGCCGTGGCCTATATCTGGGAATGTTTCCAGCAGACGTTCTTTACCCCGGAAACCAAGGAGTTCATTAAAGAATGGGAGTCGATCAGACGCGCTTTGGAGCATCGCCCCACCCGCCCGGAGTCAAAAGCCTATCAAGTTTTTTTGAGTAAAACTTTGTTAAAATTAGAAAGCATACGAAAAAAATATCCGAACTTAGCATTAAGTTATGAATTCGATTGGTTATCTACTCGCCTAAAATAAAAGAATATGGCTTATTCATTAGAACAAATCGCTTCACTCATCGGAGCCAAGCACATTGGAAATCAGGACTCCAAGATTGATTGGATCCTTACAGACAGCCGTTCTTTATGCTTTCCCGAGGAATCCCTGTTCTTCGCCTTGAAAAGCAATCGTAATGACGGACATCATTATATCCCCGAACTTTATCAGCGCGGAGTGCGCAACTTTGTAGTCAGCGCCCCTCCTCAAGATATGAGCTGCTATGCCGACGCCAACTTTCTGGTGGTACTGGACCCGCTCAAAGCGCTGCAACGTCTGGCCGAACGCCATCGTGAGGCATTCAACATTCCGATTATCGGAATTACCGGCAGTAACGGTAAGACCGTGGTCAAGGAGTGGCTTTACCAGATTCTGTCGGACAACTATGTCATTGCCCGCTCACCACGCAGCTATAACTCTCAGATCGGCGTTCCTCTGTCTATCTGGAATCTGAATGCACAGACGGAATTGGGTATCTTCGAGGCAGGTATCTCGCAATGTGGCGAAATGGAGGCCTTGCAGACTATCATCCAGCCGCAATACGGCATCTTCACTTCATTGGGCAATGCGCATCAGGAAAACTTCGTGTCTATGGACGAGAAGTGTCACGAAAAACTGAAGCTCTTCAAAGATGCCGAACTCCTTATTTATAATGAAGACAATACGATGATCAAGGAAGGTATACAAAGCTATGGTATGAGTAGCAAAGCCTTCGGTTGGTCATTCCACAACCCGGACGCCCGCCTGTTTGTGCGTCCCGAATATCAGGAACGCTCTACCGTGCTGACTTACCGTTATCAGGGCACTACCGATCAGGTGGAAATCCCGTTCATCGACGAAGCATCCATCACGGATGCCACTCACTGTCTGGCCATGGCATTGTACTTGAACGTGGACCGCAACGTCATCCGTCAGAAAATGGCCCAACTGGAACCCATCGCCATGCGTCTGGAAGTGATTGAAGGTAAAAACGGCTGCACGCTGATCAATGACAGTTATAACTCCGATTTCAATGCGCTGGATATTGCCCTGGACTTTATGAACCGCCGACCGGACTGTCAGGGAAAAGAACGCACCGTATTGCTGAGTGACTTGTGCCAGACCGGAGAAAAGCCGGAAGATCTGTATGGCAAGGTGGCCACCTTACTGGAAAGCCGCCACATCAAGAAGGTAATCGGTGTGGGCGAAGCCATCAGCCAGTTTGCTGACCGCTTCCCGATGGAACATCACTTCTTCGCTACTACCGACGAACTGATCGGCAGCGGACTGCTCGAAACCTTGCGCAACGAGGTGATCCTCATCAAGGGAGCCCGCACCTTCCGCTTCGACGAACTGACCGAACTGCTGGAACTCAAAGTGCACGAAACTATATTGGAAATTGACTTGAACGCCGTGGTGGAGAACATGAACTACTACCGCAGTTTCATGAAACCGGAAACCAAAATGGTATGCATGGTCAAGGCTTCGGCCTACGGTGCCGGTGCCATCGAAATAGCCAAGACACTTCAGGATCATCACGCCGACTATCTGGCTGTAGCTGTAGCCGACGAAGGAGCGGATCTGAGAAAAGCCGGTATCAAATCGAACATCATGATCATGAATCCGGAAATGACCGCTTTCAAGACTTTATTTGAATATGAACTGGAACCCGAAGTATACAGTTTCCGACTGCTCGACGCTCTGATTCATGCGGCAGAGAAAGAAGGCATCACCAACTACCCGATCCATATCAAGCTCGATACCGGCATGCACCGCCTGGGATTTGATCCATATAAGGATATGGAACAGCTTATCGAAAAGCTGAAACACCAGACTGCGGTTATCCCGCGCTCGGTATTCTCTCATTTTGTGGGTAGCGACGCCGACGGCTTCGACGAATTTTCCAAATTACAGTATGAACGCTTCCTGCATGGCAGTGACATGCTTCAGAAAGCATTCCCGCACAAGATTCTGCGCCATATCTGTAACAGTGCCGGAATCGAACACTTCCCCGAACGCCATCTCGACATGGTTCGTTTGGGACTGGGTCTTTACGGTATCAATTCGCGCAACAACGAAACCATCAACCACGTCAGCACCTTGCGCACAACCATCTTGCAGATTCACGATGTGCCTAAGGAAGAAACCGTGGGCTACAGCCGCAAAGGCATCCTGCACCGCGACAGCCGCATAGCTGCCTTGCCGATCGGTTATGCCGACGGACTGAACCGCAAACTGGGTTGCGGACATGGCTATTGTCTGGTAAACGGACAGAAAGCACCCTACGTGGGCAACATCTGTATGGATGTATGTATGATTGACGTTACGGACATCGACTGTAAGGAAGGAGATTCTGTAGAGATCTTCGGAAAGAATCTTCCGGTAACGGTTCTGAGCGACTTGCTGGATACCATTCCTTATGAAATTCTTACCGGTATCAGCACCCGCGTGAAACGTGTTTATTTCCAGGGATAAAGCACTAGTATAAATATAAAAGAAAGGTGTATCAAAACGTATATTATGGCAGATTTTGATACACCTTTCTTGTTTTATAGTAAAGACTCTTACTTTCACAAGCCCTCATCTTTATCTGAATTTTAAAATTCCATAATCTTTCCAATCTCTACATTTTTTCAAAAATTCTTTGCCTATATATCCTTTTATATATATCTTTGCAATGCACACGTGTGCATTTTTAAGAAAATAACCCTAATCAAAACCTCAAAAACCAGTACACATGAAAAGTTCTATCCTATTAGCCAGTTTTATTTTTGCCTGTTCGGCACTCTGTCATGGACAAGAGATTACAACTGGAAAATTCAAAGAGTTATGTAAAGTATACATGTCGGCCACTCGTATCTTAGGCGAAATGAAAACATCATCAGACTGGCCTAAAACCAATGAAGATTTAAAAAAGCTACAAGAAAAAGGCTTGAACAATTCTTCATTACAAGAAATTTTGCAACTTACGTATCCGACTTGCCCAAAAGAATTTAAAGACGAGTACGAAAAAGCCTTGCAAAAACAGGCTGAAATGAAAGATGCCATAAAACGTTTGTCTATGGGCGGAGTCTTGCAATCAAAAGAAATTGCCACACAAATCGATAACTTTGCCCAAGCATTCAAACTTCAGGAATTAGTTTACGACGAACGAAAAGACGGTGAAGGAGCTCCATTTGAAACCAAAAAACAAAGAGATGCCCGTATGAAATGGTGGCGTGACGGAAAATTTGGCATGTTTATTCATTATGGTCTGTACTCAGGACTGGCGGGAGAATTTCAAGGAAAAAAATATGAAGGATGTGTTGAATGGATACAAATGCAATCAGGTGCTGATTTTGAAACCTATAAAAAAGAAGCACTTCCCCGCTTTAATCCTCAAAGCGGTATGGCTGAACAATGGGTCAAACTGGCAAAAGAAGCCGGATGCGCTTATACAGTCTTAACCAGCCGACATCATGAAGGATTCAATATGTTTGAAACTCCTGAATATGATTTCAATGTAAAAAAGGCCAAAGGTATTGACATTGTCAAGGAGTATGCCGCAGCCTGCAAAAAATATGATATGAAAGCCGGCTATTATTTTTCACTGCTTGACTGGAATCATCCGGATTATGATCCTACCGGCTCCGGTATTTCCTATCCAGCCGGAAATTATGCTGCCGCCCAACAGGGAAAACGCCACTTTGGCAATCATCAAAAATACAAAGAATATTTGTTTGATATCTTCAATGAATTATTGGACAACTATAAAGTAGATCTCGTCTGGTGGGACTTCAGTCAACCCAAATTTCAAGGTGATGCTGCATGGGGAGCTACACGATTAATGAAAACATTGTTTGACAAATATCCCAAAGCCATTCAAAACAACCGTCTTTATCACTCTGACAACCATTTGAGTGAAGGAGGTATCAAAGTAACTCCAACCTGGAAAGGTGATTATTCTACAGCAGAACATCATATTCCCGCAACAGGCATAGATGGAGACTGGGAAGCCTGCCAAACCTTAAACGGCACCTGGGGATACTCTGCAGACAATCAAAAATGGAAATCGGCGGATGAATTGATTCATGAATTGGTAGACGTTGTCAGCCGAGGTGGAAACTTTCTTTTAAATATCGGTCCCAAACCAGACGGTTCTATCCCGGAAGAAAGCATCAGATTGTTTCAAAGCATTGGCAAATGGATGAAAACAAACGGTGAAGCTATTTATGGAACCCGTGCCAATCCATTCGATCAGGAATTCAGTTGGGGAAGAGTCACCAGAAAAGGAAAAGACAAGCTATATCTTATTATTTATGAGAAACCCGAGAATGGAAAAATTGAATTGCCATGTACTTTCAAAAAAGAAAAAGCAAAAGCAAATAAATTGAACGAAAAGAAAAATGTTCCGATTGTCCTGGATCATTCAAATAAAAAATGTGTTCTGGATATTAATTCCGTACATATAGAGAAACCGGCTACCGTAGTCGAACTCAACGGTGAATGGCAACTGTAACACCCTATAAAAAGTACCCTCTGTTTTGTCACACATAAATGAAGTGATAAAACAGAGGGTATCTTTCTTATAAACTGTCTCGAAGTTCTAACGTTAAAGGCAAAACTATGTCTTGTTTTTCATTTTCCTGATATTCTATAGCATGCAGAAGCAAATCCAATAATGTATGCGACAATAATTCTATGGACTGGGAAAATGTAGCCAACTCCGGTTCACAGACAAGTCCCATAGGATTGTCATCAAAACCGACTACAGACACCTCATCAGGCACAGAAATCCGTTTTTCTTTTAAAAATCTGAGAACCCCGATTGCAACTTCATCATTAATACAGATAATCGCATCCGGCGTATCTCTGTCCTGAAAGAGACTAGAAGCAGCCTTATATCCATCGGCAATAAAAATCTGCTCAGCCTCGACCACTTTTTCAAAATCAAGACCGGATTCATGTATCGCATCCCGATAAGCATTCAAACGATCACTGAAAATAGTTGTATAACCGTGATAGGAAATATAAGCAATACGCTTTTTCCCACGAAGAACCAACTCAGAAACCACTTGTTTCATAGCTTTGTGATTATCCAAAGTTATAGTGGGTAAAAGGGTTGATTGAGGGACACGGTCAAAGAAAACCAACGGGATATTTTCTTCTGCCAACAGATTGAAATGCGTTGTCGTTTGCGTACGTAAACCTACAGAAGCAGCCACTCCTGCCACTCGCATACTAATTAACAATTGAATGATATCCCGCTCCACTTCCGGATTGTCATTGGACTGGAATATCATGACCAACACTCCTTTTTCACGCGCCAATTCCGTGATACAGGATATCAGTCGAGAAAAGAAATGATGCTTCAGATCAGGAATAATAAAAGATATAATATTAGTTCTTCCGTTTCTAAAGTTTTGGGCTAAAAGATTCGGAGTATAACCCATATTTCGTACTTCTTCTAAAATGCGATTTCGGGTTTCTTCTTTTACCTTCTTACTCCCCTTCAAGGCACGAGAAACTGTAGCATGATGTATTCCCAATTTTTGTGCTATATCTTTGATTGTTATATCTTTTTTCATATCCAACAGTTATAATCTCTCTATGCCCAAACTTCCCAACAAACACAACTATTCCTCAACGTAGGCTTTCTTTATAAAGACCTCTTCCACCGGACGTTCTTTGCGGGTTTTCACTTTCTCAATGGCTTCGGCCACCTGAATTCCCTCAATGACTTCACCGAACACGGTGTATTCGCCATCCAGATGCGGGGCACCGCCTTCAGAAGCATAGGCCGCTTTCTGAGCTTCGTTGAAATAGGCCGGCGGATTCTGGGCCACCATTGCCTCAGCCTGCTGCATCAGCGAATCCTTCAATGCCTGATATTTCTCCTGATCGGAACGGCGCAACAGGAAGAGTTCCTTCATCCGGCTGCGGGAAAGGGTGTCATAACACTCATCTACCTTGCTCTGATAAATGGCCTGATGCAGTTCCATCAGTTGGGCACCGTCATAGGTATGTCCCGTCACGATATAAAACTGGGTACCGCTGGATGCGCGCTCCGGGTTCACATCATCCCCCATGCGGGCAGCTGCCAAAGCTCCTTTCTTATGAAAATACTTGGGGTAGACAATCTCGGCCGGGATGGTATACTGATACTGGTTGGTGTCCACTGCCAGAGGCATGCCGGCCGGTTTCAGTCCCGGATCACCGGTTTGGATCATAAAATTACGGATCACACGGTGGAACAGAATGTTGTCATAAATACCTTCTTTCACCAACTTGATAAAATTGTCCCGATGTTTGGGCGTATCATTATACAACTTGACACGGATGTCTCCCATCGAGGTTTCAATGCACACAATTGTTTCTTTTTCCATATTCTTTTTCTGGTTACTGCATCCTGCAATCATCATGATGAATGAAAGCAGTAAAATAGATCGCACGATTCTCATAATCCTCTTTTTATTTGCAAAGATAAGCTTTTCGTTTGAATGTAAGTCTCTTTCCCGGATTTTCGAAGATATAAAGTATGGATTTGAGTGGATATTGGAATTAATTCATATCTTTGTGTTTCATTAAACTAGAAAACTATACCTTTTATTTTTATGAAAAAGCTTTTGAAATGGACAATCGGGATTCTGTTGAGCCCTGTCATTCTGTTCATTCTTCTTTCTATATTGCTCTATATTCCACCGGTTCAGCGCTTTGCGGTGCGTACCGTCACGGAATATATCTCCGAAAATACCGATACCAAGGTGTCGGTAAAAAGTCTGCGTCTTTCCTTTCCTCTTGACCTGAAACTGGAGGAATTCCGGATGAACGACCGCAGCAATGGATTGCTCGTGGGCGTAGAATCACTGATTGTGGACCTGCGTCTGACTCATCTGTTGCGGGGACAGGTTGATGTGGAAGGCATCACGCTGAATCAGGGTATGGTCAATACCCAGAAGATTATCCCGGGAGTATCGGTGCAAGGTGAGGTAGGACGCTTCTTTATCAACTCACACGGCATAGACCTGAAGAAATCGGAGGTGATTGTCAATAACGCACAACTGGATGATTCCAATGTACGGATCTTGCTGAATGATTCGACCTCGGAAGATACGACAACCAGCGGACCGGTATTGTGGAAAATACGTCTGAAAAAAGTGGGTATAGACAACACGGCCCTGCATCTGAGTATGCCGGGAGATACTATGCAGATAGACAGTCGGTTGCGACAGGCTCTGTTAAAAGACGGTCTGGTGGATCTGGAGAAGAACCGGTATACTGTGCGCCAGTTCCAGTTGCAGGCTGATACCTTGAAATATAATATTACAACAGCCCCAGCTGTGGCCGGATTGGACTACAACCATATCCTTTGTCAGAATATCGGCATCGGTATTGATTCGATAGACTTTAATCTGGAACCGATGCTGCTTCAGGCTCAAATCAACAAGTTCGCCTTGCAGGAAAAAAGCGGACTTGCCGTGACCAACCTCAGCGGAGCAATCCGGTTGGACAGTGCGGGCATACAGTCGCCTCAACTGTTATTGAACACTCCGGATTCTTATCTCAAGGCTTCGGTGGACATGGTCTGGACGGCTGTGGATGCCACGGCCAAAAATCCGGGTAAGTTCATGGTGCGTCTGTTGGGTAGTATCGGCAAACAGGATCTGTTGCTTTTCGGAGGCGCCCTGCCCAAAAGCTTTGCCCGCGCCTATCCCAACCGACCGATGAGCGTCCGTGTATCTGCCGACGGAAACCTGTCACGTCTGAAACTGCAAACCCTGGAGGTGCAGCTTCCGGGTGCCTTTACCCTGAAAACCAAAGGCGAAGCCTGGAATGTAACGGATATGGAGAAACTGCGCGGCAATCTTCAGATTAACGGACAAACGCAGAATATTGATTTTGTCAAGACCTTGGCCAGTCCTGACGGTATGCAGGGAATCGCTCTGCCTCCTATTACCCTGAACGGCAAGGTGGGCATTGACGGTAGCCGCTATCAGGCAGATCTTCAGCTGAGAGAAAGCCGGGGCGTGGTGCAGATGAAAGGAGCATTCAATCAAAAACAGATGAGCTACCGCGCCGATGTTCAGGTGCGCAACCTGAATCTGACTCATTTCCTGCCCAAAGATTCACTATACCATCTGTCGGCAACAGCTCACGTTCAGGGACAGGGCACAGACCCGCTTTCACGTCATACCCGTCTGAACGGTAAGGTTTCGCTGGATTCTTTGGGCTACGGCAAGTATCATATCAGTAATATCGAACTGAATACCTCGCTGCAAAAGGGAGAAGCCATTGTCACACTGAACGGAGAAACTCCATTGTTTAAGATTGATACCTATCTGAAAGCGCTGCTCAGCAAAAAGGAAATCGGAGCGGAACTGCGGATGGGACTGGCAGAGGTGGATCTTTATGGACTGGGACTGTCGCCCAAACCGCTGAAAACAAATCTGATGCTGAGTGTGGACGGAGCATCCAACCTGAAAGACAAGCATGAGGTGGACGTACAGATCAGCCATCTGGTGCTTACCACCCCCGATTCGACTTATAACACCAAAGACCTGAAGCTGAAAGCTCTGGCTTATCCGGACACGACTTATGCCTATCTGGAATCCGGCGACATGCTGCTGAATGTCAGTGCACGCGAAAACTACATGGATATCAGCACTAAGGCAACGGATTTCCTGCAAGCCTTGAATGATCAGGTGAAACGGAAACATATTGATCAGGATTCGCTGAAGACATTGCTTCCGATGCTCAAACTGAAAATCGTTTCCGGACGCGACAATCCGATCATCAACTATCTTTCGACCAGTGGATACTCTCTGAAGGATTTGTTCTTTGATTTGGAGAGTGATCCGAATGTGGGACTTAACGGAGGAGGACATATCTATGCCCTGAACACAGGCGGCATTCTGATTGATACGATACAGACTCATATCTATCAGGATAGCACGGGCGTGAAGCTGGACAGCCGCATTAAAAACGGTCCTAAAAACAAGCAGATTGTATTTGAAGCATTGCTGAATGCCAATATCTATGCCACCGGAGCCGGAGTAAATCTGGTGTATTACGACGAGAAACGGAAAAAAGGTGTAGACCTGGGAGCCATTGCGCACATTGAGGATTCCGGAGCACGAGTCTCGCTCTATCCGGCCGAGCCGATTCTGGCTTATCGCCGTTTCAAGCTGAATCCGGATAATTTTGTTTTCCTGGGAAATAACAAACAGATAGAAGCCAATATTGATTTGCAGGCCGATGACAGTACCGGTATCCAGATTTACAGTACCGCTGGAGAGCATGTCTTGCAGGATCTGACCGTGTCCTTGAGTCACATCAATCTGGACGAGCTGACTTCGGTCATCCCGTACGCACCGCGTATCAGCGGTTTCCTGAAAGGCGATACGCACATGATGCGTACTGAGGAGGAACTGTCGCTGAGCAGTGAACTGGAGGTCAACAATATGGCTTATGAAGGGGCTTCGCTGGGAGACATCGGCCTCAGCCTGATCTATATGCCCGATGATGACGGTACTCATGCCGTAGACGCCATGATTCTGCAAAACCATAAGGAAGTGGCCAGTCTGTCGGGAAGCTATAACGGCAATTCGGAGACGGAAGCTATTGATGCCAATCTGGAACTGCTGAGATTCCCGCTGTCTATGGCCAACGGTTTCATCAGCGATCAGATGGCGACACTGAACGGTTATGCCAACGGCAATATCAGTCTGACGGGAAGTACGGCCAAACCGTTGATTAATGGAAAAGTACTGCTCGATTCGGTAAATATCCGGTCAAAGGAATACAGTCTGGCCCTACGCATCAATAAGGACTCCATTGAGTTGCAGAACAACATACTGAACCTGAACAAGATTGATCTTTATGGTTCAAACAAGAATCCGCTGACGGTAGACGGCAGTATCAATATGAAGGACTTGGGCGACATCAAACTGGATTTGAGCATGCAAGCCCGGAATTTCGAGCTGATCAATGCTTCAAAGACCAAGGATGCCACAGCCTACGGAAGGGTGATGGTAGACCTGAATACAACGCTGAAAGGAGACATGAACGACATCAGCATGCGCGGACAGCTGAATGTACTGGGCAGCACGGATGTGACTTATGTCCTTAAAGATTCGCCGCTTACGGTGGAAGACCGGTTGAGTGATCTGGTAACCTTTACGGATTTCTCTGATACAACAGAGCATGCTCAGGTAGTACGGCCGCGCCCGATGAACATCGACATGGTAATGGTGCTGAACATTGACCAGGCCGCTCAGGTACACTGCCTGCTCAGTCCGGACCGTTCGCATTACATTGATTTGGAAGGCGGCGGTGCGCTGACCATGATTTATACCCCCGACGGTGACTTGCAGTTGAGCGGCCGCTATGAGGTGATCAGCGGTGAAATGCGTTACTCCCTGCCGATTATCCCGCTCAAGACCTTTACCATCAAGAGTGGCAGCTATGTGGAGTTCACCGGAAATATGCTGAATCCGCGTCTCAGTCTGGCTGCAACAGAACGGGTACGAACCACGGTGACTGAGAATGAAGTGCCGCGCACCGTAAGCTTCGACGTTGGCATCTCCATCAGTCAGACTCTGGAAAATATGGGACTGGAGTTTACGCTCGAGGCTCCCGAGGATATGAATGTGCAGAACGAACTGGCTTCCATGTCGGTAGAACAGCGCGGTCGTCTGGCCGTGACCATGTTGGCCACAGGTATGTATCTGTCGAACAATAATGCCAGCAGTTTCTCTACATCGAATGCCCTGAATGCTTATTTGCAAAGCGAAATCTCCAAGATCAGCGGACGTGCACTCAGTACGATTGATCTGAGCATCGGTATGGAGAATTCCACTTCGGCCAGCGGCAGCAACCAGACGGATTATTCTTTCCAGTTTGCCAAACGCTTCTGGGGAAACCGCATCAGCGTGATTGTCGGCGGTAAGGTTTCTACCGGAGAAGATGTCGAGAACACGGGAGAAACCCTGATCGACAACGTGTCGGTGGAATATCGCCTGGACAACTCTGCCACCCGCTATGTCAAGGTATTCTATGACAAGAGCTATGAGTCACTGCTCGAAGGTGAGATTACGGAGATGGGTGCCGGTTTGGTGCTCCGAAAGAAAATGACCCGATTAGGCGAACTCTTTATTTTCAAGAAACGGCAGAACAAAAAAGAAGAGCCGGCGGATTCGGTAAAAACAGAGAAGTAAACAAACATGATGAAGATACGGAATATTATTTATGCCTTGTGCAGTCTGGTTCTCGTTTCGGGATGTTCTACGACCAAGAACATCCCCGAGGATGAGACACTCTATGCCGGTATAGAAGAAATAGCCTTTGGTTATAAGGCAGGTACCAAGAAGAAAAAGAAAGAGAAGGAAAAAGGAGTCATTACCTCGCTTGCGGACGCCTATAAGACCGTGGATGAGGTGCTGGTCAAGAAAAATGCCTCTGTTTTAAAGAATCAGGAACTGACCAAAGAAGAGAAAGACTCCATAAAACAGGAGGAAGAGCACATCAAGGAAGCATATACCAAGGCGCAGGAGGAGGTGGAGGCTGCATTGGCCTATGCTCCCAACGCCTCGCTTATGGGTAGTTCTTCCATACGACATCCGTTTCCGGTACGCCTGTGGATTTACAACAGCTTCGTAAATTCAAAGAATAAGATCGGCAAATGGATTTTCAATCAGTTTGCGGCAACTCCTATTTATATCAGTACCGTGAATCCGGAGGTGCGTTCTCTGGTGGCTCAGAACACCTTGCGGAACTATGGTTTCTTTTTCGGCACAGTGTCGCACGAGATTCTTCCGCTGAAGAATCCCCGCGAGGCAAAGATTGCCTATACGGTGATGCCGAATCATCTGTACCGTCTGGATTCCATTGCATACTTGCATTTTTCTGTCGGAGCCGACAGTCTGATTCGGAATACCATGTCCCAAACCTTATTGAAAAAGGGAGATGCGTTCAGCGTGTTGAACCTCGACGGGGAGCGCAGCCGTCTGAACAGCCTGTTCCGGAACAATGGTTTCTTCTATTACAAACCGGAGTATATTGCTTATCGTGCAGATACGGTAGCAAAACCTTACAAGGTGCAATTGCAGGTGATGCCGGCTGCCAATATCCCGAAAGCCGCACAAAAGAAATATTATCTGGGAAAAACCAAAATCAATATCTACCAGCAGAACGATTTTGAACTGACCGATTCTATCGGACGGAAGGATTTCAAGATGTTTTTCTCAGACAAGAAACATAAAACGCCTTTGAAGATGAATGCAATCCGCCGCTATCTGTTCTATAAGAAGGGTGATCTGTATCGGGAAGATTTGCAGAACTTCATCCAGGAGCAGTTGAGCGGAATGGGAGTATTCAGTCAAGTGAGTATGAAATATGTGCCGCGCGATTCGATGATGACCAGCGATACGTTGGATATTGAAATCAATGGTGTGCTGGACAAACCTTATGATGGTGAGTTTGAGGCAAAGGTAACCTCAAAGAGCAATGATCAGGTGGGACCGGGTATCTCTTTCGGAATGTCCAAGCGAAATGCTTTCCGGGGAGCGGAGAAATTGAAGTTCGAGGTACACGGCTCTTATGAATGGCAGACCAATTCCAATGTGGTCGGTGACAATTCCGTAATCAATTCCTATGAATACGGAACCTCCCTTTCTCTGGATTATCCGCGTCTGGTCATGCCGGGATGGCGCAAACTGTCGCGCAGGGCTTTTACCAGTACATCGTTTACGTTGGATGCCACTTGGCTGAATCGGGCCAATTTCTTCAATATGGTGTCCCTCAGTGCCCGTGTAGCCTACACCTATCAGAGCAAACTTCGTGTCAAACATGAGTTCATTCCTTTCCGTCTGGATTATGATGAATTGCTGAAAACCACGCCACGCTTCGATTCGATCATGAATGCCAATGAGGCACTCTACATCAGTATGCGTAACCAGTTTGTGCCTTCGATGCGCTATATTATGACTTATTCCAGCAGTAAAAAGGCGCGTAACCCGATAGCTTTTACCCTAGACGTCAAGGAAAGTGGAAACGTGACTTCCGGAGTGTTTGCCGCCTTTGGACAGCCTTTTAACCAAAAGGACAAGAAGCTGTTTAAAGTACCTTTTGCCCAGTATATACGTCTGGCAGCAGATTTCCGTGAGTCGTTCAAACTGACTTCCAGAAGCAGTCTGGTGGGACGCATCTCTTTGGGAGCCATATATAGTTACGGTAACTCTACCAATGCTCCTTACAACGACCTGTTCTATGTGGGAGGTGCCAACAGTATCCGTGCATTCAACATGCGTGGAGTGGGACCGGGCTCCAATGTACCGGGACTTTCGCGCTACTCTTACGTAGACCAGATGGGTGACATTAAGTTTGAGGCGAATCTGGAATACCGCTTCCCGATTGTGGGAAGCCTTTACGGAGCTACGTTCCTTGATGCCGGTAATGTGTGGCTGATGCATGCCGATCCGAACCGTCCCGGCGGAAACTTCGATCTGAAGCGTCTGGGCCGTGAGATTGCTCTGGGCACAGGATTGGGTGTACGTTATGACTTGGAGTTTCTGGTGCTGCGCTTTGATGTAGGTGTCGGACTGCATGCTCCGTACGACACCGGAAAAAGCGGTTACTACAATTTGCCGCGTTTCAAGAAGAGTCTGGCCTACCATCTGGCTGTAGGTTATCCTTTCTAAACGCTTTTTGTGAACCATATAAAAACCTGCAGGTTGCAAAAATACAAATCATTTCATTTTGCAACCTGCAGGTTTTGTCTATCTTTGCAACCTAATATTTTATTTTTTAACTATCAATCATTTTTGTATTCATGAAACGAGTATCGCTTCTAGTTTTTGTATTCTCAAGTTTATTCTGTTTGATTACCGACTCCTGGGCACAGAATCAAGCTCCCATGCTGGATTCTACTTCCACCGAGCCTTCATTATATGAACGGATAGCCGGTCAGAACGCACGGGAGCTTAGTTCACACATGAATTTCAATTTCTGCACGACCGAGCACACGGATTTTCAGAATTTTGAATTTACGGAATCGAAATTCAAGATCCGCCGCATGCGTTGGGAAATCTATGGAGATATTGCCCCTACGTTGTCATTTCACTTCCGTCAGAACCTCAACGGTTCTTTTGAGCTGAGCGGCATGGAAAATATCAATAATTCCATTGAAATGGCCTTTGTACGCTGGAAACCCACGGAAAAGGTGGAATTGATGATCGGAAAGCAATTCCTGAATGTCAGCGGTTATGAGTGTTGGGTGAACGGCGTGGATGTGCGTGAGTTTTCGGATTTCAACGATTATTTCAATCCTTGCCGCGCAGGTGTAACGGCAAATTTCCATTTCACTCCGGATCAGATGCTGGGATTGCAGCTGGCCAATTCCATTCCCAATACCCTGGATAAATATTTGCCGTATAACGTGCCTACCTCAATAGAGAAATCCAAGGCTCCGCTGATTGCCGGTGCGCAGTGGATCGGTTACTTTGCCGACAAGGCACTCATGCTGCAGTATTCCGCTTCTTTCGGCAATATGGCCAAGAACAAGAACCAGCTGATGCTTACCGGAGGAAATGTATGGAAGAAAGGACCGGTGACAGCTTATCTGGACTTTATGTACTCCCGCGAAGGGCTGGATACCAAAGGTCTGGTGAGCCAGTTGAGCGACCTGACCACCGCAGCCGAGGGAAATGCACAGCCTTGGGCACCGGTATCGGCACAGAATGTGGAATATTTTACCACAATTGCCAATATCGATTATCGGGTTCACAAAAACTGGAATGTGTTTGTCAAGGGAGCCTTTGAAACAGCCGGAGTCTATGAAAGCAACGGACTGAAGAACAATCAGGAAGTTCTGTTCCCCAAGGGACTTTATAAGCGCACCTGGAACGGTCAGCTTTGTGCCGAGTATATTCCGATGCCCGAACGGGACAATCTGCGCTTCTATGCACATCTGCTGTATAAAAAATATAACTATACCTCACTGGGTAAGCAGTTGGGCGCAGCCAATAATGACATGCAGCGCATCACATTGGGTCTGGTCTATACCATTCCGGTATTCTAAACCTCCTACCCCTATAAAAATAGTCCGGATAAATGATTTCAGTTTATCCGGACTATTTTTATAGAATCATATTTATCTCAAAAAGCGCTCACGTCCCCAGAAATAGCGCGACAGATGCAGGCGGTCCAAGAGCCAGGTCAGAAACAGGCATCCAAGCAAAGTGACCGAGGTGGCCACCACCAGAAAGAGCAACCCTGTAGCATCAAAAGCAAACAGGGGAAGCAGCGATTTTGCCCCCATCGTAAAAATGGGAGAAAAAACCAGAATCGGGAGTGTATTCTGCCCGATAAACGAACTGCCACGTTGCACCCGCTCCGGAAGCCGAGAATAAACCGCCAGAAGCAGACTCATCACCAGATAGACTATGGTGACTCCACTCAAGGTATTCTTGTCGAAATGAACCGGATCAGCCAGCAACAGCAACAACGGCAGCAATGCCCAACAGCTGGGACGGATAAAAATATTCAAGGGAACACTCATCCGGGCCAGAGCATAACCAAAGGCATAATAGAGCACATTGGTCACCGACATCAAGCCGGTAAAATGAGCCGTTGCAGCCAGAAGGACCGTTACCAACAAACTGCGAGAGAAATCATCCTTTATCTTTTTCAGACAACGGGTCGCGGTATAGACGATCACGGAAGAAATAATCAAAGTATGCAGATACCAATAGGGTCCTAAAGGATCCAGAAACAGCTTTCGCAGAATCAAAGTTCCCGAAAGCTGATCCACCGCATCGCGAGTCGGCAAGAAGGATGCCGCCGCCACATAACCGGTCTCAAATACCGCATAAGGCACAAAGAGCCACCACATGGAGCGCAGGAAATCCTTAGCCGGTTTACGCACATTCAGAAAATATCCCGAAAGAACGAGAAAGGCAGGCATGTGAAACGTATAGACAAACTGTTTGACCAGCGGATACTTATCTCCGATATAGGCCAAATGAAAAATGACCATCAACACGATACAGACACACTTGATAAAGTCTGCTGCTTCCAAACGTTCTTTCATATTCTCCTGTCGTTTTCTATGCTGTTTTTACGGAAGACCTCAACGCGCATCCATTCGGGCGGCCACTACCTTCCAGTCAATAATACTCCAAATTTTCTGAATATAATCCGCTCTCCGGTTCTGATAGTCCAGATAATAGGCATGCTCCCACACATCAATGCAAAGCAATGGGGTCTGACCATGCTTCAGCGGGTTGTCGGCATTCGGATACTGCTCTATCTTGAGAGATCCGTTTTCGGTCTGCACCAGCCAGGCCCATCCGGAACCAAACAGTTTCAAGGCCGCCTCACTCATACGCTGACGGAAAGTCTCAAAGTCATCGAACGAAGCATATATGGCTTCCTCCAAAGCGCCTTCAGGCAGATTTTCCTCTCCTTCCTTAACCGGAGGTGCCAACTGCTCGAAATACATGGCGTGGTTAAATACCTGTCCGGCATTATTAAACAACGGACCGGCCGGAGCCTCCCGAATGATATCTGCCAGAGCCATGTCTTCATACTCTGTTGCCTCAATCAGCGTATTCAGCTGATTGACGTAAGCCTGCAGATGCTTTCCGTAATGATAGTTTAAAGTTTCCTCACTGATTACCGGTGCCAGGTCAGACAATCCATATCTGAGTTCCGGCATTTGAATTTGTGTTGCCATAGTGAAAATGATTTTAAATAGGCAAAACCGCTTGCCTACTAAACAAATGTAAGAAGAATAAATGATTATACCTATCAAATTAAAAGAAATCTTTTTCGGAAAATATCATTTTCATCTGCCATCTTTTTGTACATTTGTAAAAACAACTATCACTATCGTATAACCCTAAAAATAAAGGATATGAATTTTAAGGAACTTTGCACCAAACGCTTTTCAGTCCGCTCTTATCTGCCCACTCAGGTGCCGGACTCTGCCGTAGAATATATTCTGGAATGTGCCCGTCTGGCTCCATCTGCAGTAAACAAACAGCCATGGGCCATCTATGTGTGTCGTGATGAAGCGGTACGCCAACAGTTACAAGCTGCCTACAATCGAAGTTGGTTTCAGCAGGCTCCCATGTATCTGGTCGTTTGTCACAAGACCGATGCTTCGTGGGTACGTCCTTGCGACCAGAAGAACCACGGAAACATTGACATCGCCATTCTGAGCGAACATATCTGTCTGGCCGCAGCCGAACAGGGCCTGGGAAGCTGCTGGGTGTGCAACTTTGATCCGGATGGTGTACGTGCAGCGCTGAATCTGGACGCGAATCAGGAACCGGCAGTCATCATTCCTCTGGGCTACAGCAATGAAACGGAAACCGAACATCCCAAAGTACGCAAGCCACTGAATGAAATCTGTGTCATCAAATAAAGCAGCAAGACCCGATAAGAAAGCAAATATTCCCGTCTGAGCAACAGGAGCATCCTGATCACACTCAGACGGGAATATTTTTTAAGATACAATCGGTTCTTCAGATACAGTCTTTGGCTTGTGCCGGAATATCTTATATCCCAAAGCAGCCACCAACAGGGTCATCAGAGGACTCAGATAATTAAAGAAGCAATAGGGCAAATAAACCAATGTGGACACGCCCAACACCATAGATTGTGTCATACCACAGGAGTTCCAGGGAATCAGCACCGAAGTAACTGTTACAGCATCCTCAGTACTCCGACTCAGAAGCCGGCTCTCAAAGCCCAAACGCTCATAAGTGTCGCGGAACATATTGCCCGTAAGGATAATGGACAAATACTGATCGGCGCAAACCAGATTCATAAACAAACCCACCCCAACGGTAGAACCAACCAAAGAGAAGGTATTGTGTGCCAAACGGATGAACATGCGCATAATGCTTTCGATCATGCCGGCAGCACTCATGGAGGCTCCGAAAATCATGGCACAGAAGATCAGCCACACGGTACTCATCATACCCGACATTCCCCGGGTAGCCACCAGTTCGTTCAAGGCCGGCACTCCGGTATCCAGACTGGTACTGCCATAAACCAGAATCATCACTCCCTTGAAACGGTTCATCCACTTGCCTAAATCATCTCCAGCAATCTGGTCTACCAGATCGGTCTGTACCAATACAGCAGCCAAGCAGGCCATCACCGTGGCCGTAAAAAGAATCACCACTGCCGGCAATTTACGGGCAATCATCAGCGCCGTAACCAGCGGTACCAGCATCAGCCAGGGCGAAATCACGAAAACATGCTCCAAACCTTCGGTAAACTCGGCTACTCCCTGAGCAGTCGCCTCATGATGCATCAGTCCGGCCACCGTAAAAATAATCAGAGTGATCAGGAATGAAGGTACTGTCGTATAGCCCATATACCGGATGTGGGTGAAAAGAGGGGTACGGGTCGTAGAAGCGGCCAGAACGGTCGTTTCGCTCATTGGAGAAATCTTGTCTCCGAAATAGGCACCCGAAATAATGGCTCCCGCAATCCATCCTTCAGCAAATCCCTGCGCCTTGCCAATACCCAGCAAAGCAATACCGATGGTTGCGATGGTGGTCCAGGAGCTACCGGTCATGACGGATATAAAGGCACAAATGGCACAGGAAGACACCAGAAACCAACGGGGATCAATAATCTGCATCCCATAATAGATCATGGTTGGCACCACTCCACTCACCATCCACGAACCGCCGACGGCTCCAATGAGCAGCAAAATCAGAATGGCCTGCGACACTCCGCTGATATTTTCACTGACAGCACGTTCAAAGTCGTCCCATTTCATGGTTTTCAGCAGCAAGCCGATAATCACACAGCATGCCGAGGTGGTCAGCAAGGCAATCTGGCTTCCACCCGAAAGCGCATCACTGCCAAAAGCAGAAATCACACAAACCAGCAGACCGACCAACAACACCAGTGGGACAAAGGCCAGCCACACGGGAGGCAGTTTCCTGTTCCGATTCAAATCCTGAAGCATTCCTTCAGTGTCTACCTTGTAATCTTCCTTCATTTTTCTTGACTCTTCCTGTTACAACACTATTTTAAATCTGACAAAACCTCTTATACTTGAAAAATGCGTCATTGCCCTCGGACAAGGAACAATAACGCATTTCTATATCATTTACCCGATCAGAATCAGGCTACCTTTTCCAGTTTCTTCATGACTGAGAAGATGAACAGGGCTGCCAACAGACAGAGACCCATCAAAACTCCCCATACGACAGTCAGTTCGAAATCGCCCCACAAGAAAGCGGCAACAGAAGTCAGATAGTTACCGATTGCAGTAGCCACGAACCAGCCACCCATCATCATACCCTTGTACTTCGGAGGAGCTACCTTAGATACGAAAGAGATACCCATCGGAGAAAGCAGCAACTCACCGAAAGTCAGCACCAGGTAAGTAGAGATCAACCAGTTTGGTGATACGAAAGATGCAGTACCGGCCTGAACAGCCTCAGCCTGAGCATTCGGAGTCAGCAAACCGAAAGAAGCAAACATCATCAACACGTAACCGCAGGCAGCAACCAACATACCCAAACCGATCTTACGAGGTGCAGAAGGCTCTTTGCCCTTACGTGCCAATGAGCTGAAAATAGCCATAGACACCGGAGTCAGAGCTACCACGAAGAATGGGTTGAACTGCTGGAAGATCGGAGCATTAACATCTACTGCACCGTCCAGATTAACATATCTCCATCCCAGGAACGCAGCGGCCAGCACAATCACAATCGCAGAGATTCCTTTTGCCTTGGCAGTCTTTGACTGGAACAAAGAGAACAAAGCGTAAACAATGAAGATTACAGCAACCAGGTTCCATACACTGAACATCATGCTTTCCAGTCCGGTAGAACTCTTGGCGGTAAACTCATCTGCGAAATAAGTCAAGGTCAGACCATTCTGATGGAAAGCCATCCAGAAGAAGATAACCACAGCAAATACCAGGCACAGAGCCACGATACGTGCCTTTGTTTCTGCCGGTGACAATTCTTCAGCAGGAGCCTCCTGAGCCTTTCCGGCAGCAGCAGGTTTGGCAGCGCCACCCTCTACATGCTTGAAAGTACTGCGGAATCCATAATAAATGGCCATGGAAACAATCAAAGAAACACAAGCCACAGCAAAGGCATAGTGATAAGAATCATTTTCACTCACCCCCCAGGCTTTCTGAGCATAGTCCATCATAGCAACAGCTGCTGTCGGAGCAAACAAGGCACCGATATTGATGGCCATATAGAAGATACTGAAAGCCGAGTCGCGCTTGGCAGCGTACTGAGGGTTATCATACAGATTACCGACCATAACCTGCAGATTACCTTTAAACAATCCGGTACCGCAGCTGATCACCAGCAGAGCGGCAAACATGGCAATCATACCCATCGTTCCGGTTCCCATCGGAAGAGCCAGAAGCACATATCCGGCAAACATGGCAATGACACCAATGGTAACCATCTTTCCATAACCGAACTTATCGGCCAAGATACCTCCGATAAACGGGAGGAAATAAACCAAAGCCAGGAAAATAGAATAAATATTTCCTGCCACAGCATGCGACCAACCGAAGTTAGCCTTCAAAAACAAAACGAAAATAGCAAGCATAGTGTAGTAACCGAAACGCTCGCCTGTGTTGGCCAGGGCCAACGCATAAAGTCCTTTAGGTTGTCCTTCAAACATAAATTAATGGTATTAATTAGTTTAAAACTCAGTTTACGGTCGCAAAGATAAAACAAAAATAAAGAAAACAGATATTTAGAGCATTAATTCGTCTTGCAAAATGGATAAAATACAAGCATAATGAAATAAATGGCCTCTTTTGCTCTTTATATTCAGAAAACAAATAATTACATTTGTTTACACTATATTCTTATTTTTGCAAAACAGAGATAACAAAATGAGATATTTTTCCGTCAAAAATGATTTAATAATAAATATTTTTCATAATTTTGCAGCTCACTAAGAAATATCACTATTTATTGCTTTACAGAATTATGAAGAGTTTTACATTTTCTCCTCAAATCGTTTCTGATTTGAAGAACTACTCGAAAGAAAAATTTGCAGCCGACCTGATGGCGGGAGTCATTGTCGGTATTGTGGCCCTTCCGCTGGCTATCGCCTTTGGTATTGCTTCGGGAGTAAGTCCGGAAACGGGAATCATTACAGCCATCATCGCGGGTCTGGCCATCTCTCTCTTCGGCGGCAGCAGCGTACAGATCGGCGGCCCGACCGGTGCTTTCATTGTGATTATCTACAACATTATCCAGCAATACGGTGAATCAGGACTGCTCACTGCGACCATTCTGGCCGGTATCATTTTATTGGTTCTGGGTATTTTCCGTCTGGGTACCATCATCAAATACATCCCCTATCCTATTATTGTCGGTTTTACAAGTGGTATTGCCGTAACCATCTTTACCACTCAGATAAAAGACCTCTTCGGGCTGACTCTGTCTTCCAACCCGGCCGATTTCATTGAAAAATGGATTGTTTACGTTCAGAGTTTCGATACGATTAATTACTGGTCGGCTCTGGTGGGCATCCTCAGCATTGTCATCATTGCCGTGTTCCCCAAGATTTCCCGTGTGATTCCGGGTTCTCTGGTAGCCATCGTTCTGATGACCGTGGGTGTTTATCTGCTCAAGACCTATGCAGGCATCACCGGCATTGAAACCATCGGCGACCGCTTCACCATTGAAGGCAAACTGCCGTCACTGGCCATGCCGTCGCTGGAATGGGAAACCATCAAATCCCTGATGCAACCGGCCATTACCATTGCCGTGCTTGGTGCCATCGAGTCCCTGCTGTCGGCAACCGTAGCCGATGGTGTTATCGGCAGCAAGCACAATTCCAATCAGGAGCTGATCGGCCAGGGAATTGCGAATGTACTTTCTCCACTCTTTGGTGGTATTCCGGCTACCGGAGCCATAGCCCGTACCATGACCAATATCAACAACGGCGGTAAGACTCCCGTTGCCGGAGTGATCCACGCCATCATGCTGTTGCTCATCTTCGTATTCCTGATGCCTTTGGCACAGTATATCCCGATGTCTTGTCTGGCTGGCGTACTGGTAGTAGTAAGTTATAACATGAGCGGCTGGCGTACCTTCCGCGAATTGCTGAAGAACCCGAAATCAGACGTATCGGTATTGCTCATCACTTTCCTGCTTACCGTGATCTTCGACCTGACCATCGCCATTGAGTTCGGACTGGTACTGGCTTGCCTGCTGTTCATCAAGCGTGTGATGAGTGTTGTTGAGATCAGCAGCATCCGCGACAAGATCATCCACACCGAAGACGTCACCATTTCCGGTAAGGAAGAGCATCTTGTCATCCCTAAAGACGTAGAAGCCTACGAAATCAACGGCCCTTACTTCTTTGGTATTGCCAACAAATTTGAGGAAGTCATGCTGCAAACCAAAGACCGTCCGAAAATCCGTATTATCCGCATGAGAAAGGTGCCGTTCATTGATTCTACCGGAATCCATAACCTGACCAGCTTATGCGAGATGAGCCGTAAGGAAAACATTCAGATTATTCTTTCGGGAGTGAACGAGGATGTTTACAACGCATTGAAGCGAAGCGGCTTCACCGAAAAACTGAAAGAAGAAAATATTTGTAGAAATATCCATGAAGCCATCAAGCGGGCAGAAGTCCTGCTTGAAAGTGATAAAGCCCCCAAAGCTTAAAGAACGAACGGATAGTCTATGATTTCTCTCCTTGTTAACTTTACAACAAAGAGGGTGTGTCAAAATGTATGTTAATATGCTTTTTGATGCACTTTCTTCATTTTATGAAAAAAAGGCCCGTACTTTCACAAGCTCGGGCCTTTGTTGTTTCCTAAAGTTTTCGTAACTTTAGGAAAAGTCAAAATTACATGTCAAAATTACATTA